>MDTE01175905.1_pt1 | contig 15634 bp, 10 predicted proteins | sample 811231 | NCBI WGS metagenome assembly MDTE01 (sample SAMN05326651, study PRJNA326480) | marine metagenome | isolation source: seawater | place: Indian Ocean: Red Sea | collected 2010
ATGAAATGGACCGGTTTCGCAAGGTGCTCGAGTGGAACCACCTCAGAATTCGTGCGGTGGGCCCCCATATCGAGGTTTGGTTGAACGGGCAATCGATCGTTGATTTTAGAGACCCGAACGCTGCCCCGGGATTTCTCGAGCCCGGAGTGATTGCCTTCCAAACCTACGGAGCGGAGGGGCATGCCGGATGGGTGGAGTTCCGGAGTATTTCAATCCGGGTCCTCTCTGGCGAGCGGTGATTCGAATTCTGGTCCGATGTGAGTCAGATGGAGGCCTGATCGCGAATGTGGATATAGGCATGGACATGGGGTTCACCGCGGAAAAAGATGAGCGCCGAAGGCCCCTCGATCTGCCAAACATCCCAGACGCCATCGTTCCCGAGATCGCGATTCTTGTAAAAGGCCATGTGGAGATGGTCGAATTGAGCCGGGTCAACCATCTTGAGGGCCTCATCGGCGTCTTTTTTGCGGAAAGGAGCGAGGACGTCGCCAAGGACCTTGCGGACATGATCCTTCTGGTCGCCCGAGAGTGCCTCGATGGGGATTCCAGGGAGATCGCGCGATTTCCCGGTCAGGGTGACCGTCGCCGTGCCGTTTTCTGATCGGGGGGATTGGAGGAGGGCGACATCCCGTTGTTTGCCGTCGAGCATTTGAAACACTTCGTTTGCCCGCTTCGCCTGATACCAATAGACGTTGCCGGGGTGATGGGCCGGTTCTTCGTCGTAGTTTCCCGCTTGATGGCCGTAAAAGATGGGACCCCCGAAAGCGCTACCCTCCACGCTGTCCCCATCACAGCGGCGGGTGACATGGCGCCCGGTGAGGACGAATTCAAACCGCCCCTCTCCCGGTTTGCCGAACAGGGCGATGGAGGTGTCCTCCAAGCCTTCCTCATCGGTATCCCACGCGACTTGCTCGAAAACGGCGGCTTGATACTCGGGATGGTGGAGCTCCAGAAAGATCTGTTTGATGAGATCCTGTTGGTCCGGGGTGAAATCTTCTCCAACCCGTGCCTTGGTGATGTGCCAGTTGGCGCTGACTTTTTTTCGCTTCTCATGCTCGAAGGGAAGGCAAATCTGAGTCCGCTGAGCTTCGCTCAAACTCTGATACAGTGAGGTGACCAGAGTTTCTGAGTTGGGCTTTCGGGAATCGGATGACTCGGCTTGCAGGTGATGGGAGACCGGGGGAATCCCAAGGCCCGCCAAGCCGATGGGAAGGGCTGCTGATTTGAGAAACATGCGGCGATCGATTTCAGGGGAACAGCAGTCTTTGGTGAGCTTGGTGAAATCTTCAGGCGTCATGGTCAGGTTTGAGGGATTGAGATTGTCGAGGCACCCTCTCCATTCAGAGCGCCTGGAGACTGGGATTCACCCAGGTTGGCGTCATGAATCGGTTTTGGCGGTCTCGGTGACGTTGGTTCGGGAGAATAATCGGGATGATTTGGTTCGAATACCAGCTCAAATTGGAGGTTTTCCAGGGAGGCCTCCTATTGACGGGGCCGTTTGCAGTGAAGGGCTTTTCTTGGCTTGCTGAATCCCTGATGGCGAGAGAATATGAGGTGCAAGACTCCGCTTCTCATGAAAACTCAAAATAATTCCAGCCGTCGTGGGTTCACCTTGATCGAACTCCTCGTTGTCATTGCCATTATTGCGATTCTGGCGGGCATGCTGTTGCCGGCCCTAAGCAAGGCAAAAACCAAGGCCACGGGTGCCCGGTGTCAAGGCAATCAAAAACAACTGGCCTTGTCGTTTATGATGTACGCCGATGACAATGAAGATCGAGTCGTTGGAATGAGCACCTACCGTCAAGGGCGAGATTTTTGGACCGGACCGAAGCCGGTTCGGGGGTTCGAGGGCACTCGCAAAGAACGGGCCCTGGCCGAAGCCAAAGAAGGGTTGCGCCAAGGGAAACTCTTTCCGTATGCCAGCGCGGTCGAGTCCTGGCATTGTCCCGGTGATTTGCGGTTCAGACAGCCGGTCGGAAAAGGTTTTGCTTACGACAGTTATGGCGGCGCGGGAGGTTTGGATGGCGAGGATCAGAGTAACTCGATCACCAAGTATGCGTCGATCGCCTTTCCTTCGAGAAACTATGTTTTTGTTGAGGAAGCGGACAACCGCGGATGGAATTTGGGATCGTGGTTGATCAATCCGGATCCGCGACAGTTCACCTGGGTCGATGCCGTCGCCTTGTGGCACCTCAACATCAGCACTCTCAGTTTTGCCGATGGACATGCTGAAAGTCACAAATGGCTTGGGAAGGCGATGTTGGACGCCTCGCCGGCCGCTCCTCGCGGGTCGAAGTTCGGTGCCGTGGCCAAGACCCCCATGGACAAACAAGACATCTGGTACATGAAATACGGCTATACTCACAAGCGACAGGCGCAGCATGAATCACGATGGCAGGAAATCGGTTTTCGACCGTGATCCAGAGGCCGGCTTGAGGGGGAGTTTTTCGGGACAGAGACCATGAACACGATCGAGGTGGAGGGAAGGCGCGTCGCGCCCTCCAAAGTGGTTTGTGTTGGGAGGAACTATGTGGAACATATTGAAGAGTTGGGGAACGAGCTTCCCGAGTCGATGGTGGTGTTCCTCAAGCCCAATTCTGCGATCAACGATCGTTTGATGTCAGGTCCTTTTGAACGCCACTATGAGGCGGAGATTTGTTTTGTTGTCGGCCATGGAGAATTTTGCGGGGTGGGATTCGGCCTGGATCTCACGAAGAGGGCGTTGCAGAGCCAACTTAAGTCGAAAGGGCTGCCATGGGAGCGGAGCAAGGCATTTGATGGGGCTGCGGTTCTTGGGCGTTTTGTCTCGTTGGCGTCCCCTGAAGAGACGCTTTCCTTGGAATTGGAGATTGACGGAGAGCGAAGGCAATTTGGAACGACGCATGAGATGATCTATCCCCCCGCCCTCATTCTGAAGGAAATCGGGAGTTTTATGACTCTGGAGGAAGGTGATGTGGTGATGACAGGAACCCCGAAGGGCGTCGGATTGGTGTCGTCAGGGGCGGCATTTGTCGGAAGAATTCGGTCTGAGGGGAAGTTGCTCACCGAAGAATCCTGGCGTGCCGTCTAGTTTTTTTGGTGAACAGATCTGTTAGGAACTAGAAATGCTCTTGGAGAGGTCTGTGACAGGGAGATCTCCCTCAAATTGAGGAGGAGGCCGGGAAGGCCGGTGGATCGATCGGCTGTCCTACTGAGGGTGGTTATGAAAAGAAGTCGAATTCTGCTGAACATGGCATGGGGAATGGGGTTCCTTGGCAGCGTGGTGCTCTGCCAAGAGGCGGCACCAACAATCGAGTTTCCGACCGATTCCTTCTTTGAGTTTGAGGATGAGGGGGCGGGCGAGGTCGAGGTGCGCCGGACTGGCGACCTGAGTTTGCCGGTGAGCGTTGATTATCGCGCCGAGTCTGATCTGGCCGAAGCGAATGTTGATTTTGTTCCGACATCGGGAACGCTTGATTTTGCGGTCAACGAGGACACGGCGACGTTTGAGGTCGCCTACATCGACGATGCCATTCCCGAAGGAAGTGAACCCATCACATTAACGCTCAGTCGGCCAACCGGCGGGGCTATTCTGGGCACACAATCGACAGCTCGATTGTTCGTTCAGGACAACGAACGACGGGGAACGCTCATCGATCGGAGTTTCGACGGGGCAATCGGGATTGAGGATTTTGTGAGCGATCTGGCGCTTTTGCCCGATGGTCGCGTGATGGCTTCCGGGGTTTTTGGTCGGCCCGGGTCCCCGATCACCGACCGAATCCTCCTCTTCGATCAAGAGGGCCGTCGCGATCGCGATTTCGATATGGAGAATGAGGTTCCCAATTCAGGGGTCTTCTCGATTGCCTTGCAGGAGGACGGGAAAGTCGTCATGGGGGGGACGTTTACCGCGATCGGCCCTGATGATTTTGGGCGAATCGCCCGGGTGAGAGATGACGGGCTGATCGATCCGCAATTCAAGTCAGGGGCGGGAGTCGAAGGCGCGAACGCGGCGGTGTTTGATATCGTCGTTCAGCCGGACGGCAAAATCCTCATCGGGGGTCGGTTCGAGACTTACGATGGGGTGTCGCGACCGGGGCTCGCCCGGCTCAATCCGGATGGAACGCTCGATTCCGGATTTGATGTGGCGATCGCGAGCCGTGTGACAACCTTCATCAATCACTGGGTTTCCCAGATTCGAGTCCAGGAAGACGGGAAGATCATCATCGTCGGTCAATTCACCGAAGTCGATGGCAGAGGCTACCGGAATGTGGCCCGTCTGGAGAAAAATGGGAGAGTGGACTTGACGTTCGACGTGGGGGGGGGCGTGACCGGCAGGGCGGCGTTTGTTGATGGGGTGGCGATTCAAGAGGATGGGAAAGTCCTCATTGGTGGCGATTTTTCGGCGGTGAATGGCAATGCCATCAGCGGGATCGCTCGGCTCAACGCCGATGGTTCCTTCGATCCCTCGTTTGATCCTGGACTCGGAATCGTCGGGATCAACAGAATCGACGACTCAGACCGTCCGGGGTTGGTGAGCTTCATCGAAGTATTGGAGGAGGGAAAGATCCTGTTGGCCGGGGACTTCGAGACCTACGATGATTTTGGGCGTCGAGGGATTGCGCGGGTGCTGCCGGATGGGACCCTGGATGGCTCCTTTGGTCCCTATTACGGGACGACCTACCGAAACGGCCAGGGTTACGAAGAGTATGATTTCGTCACGGCCTTGGCCGTGCAGGAGGACGGAAAGATTATTACCGGGGCGGTTTTTGAGGGGGAGAACAATGGGCGGCCGGCTCGTTTGAGCCGTCTGCTTTCGGCGAACGTCGTTTCCAATACGGTTGAATTTGATCACCCCAACCAGTCGGTCGTCGAAAACGAAGGGACGATCGAGGTGCCGGTCGTTCGAAGGGGGCAGAGTGATTCGACGTTCAGCGTGGACTATTTTGTTCTCGGTGGAACCGCGACCCAAGGCGAGGACTACCAACTCAGGGGAGGGCGCATCACCTTTGAGCCGCTGGAGACGGTCAAGCAGATCATCATCGATGTGGTTGATGATTCGGAGCATGAGGAAAACGAGACCATCGAACTGGGAATTCGTAATGCCAGCAACGATGTGGGATTTGGAGAGCCGGTGTCGACTCGCATCGAGATCGTCGATCCGTACCGACCGGGCAACCTTGATTTCACCTTCGAGCCGGTTTTGGTTCCGTTCACAGGAAACCCGCTTTCCCTGCGGCCGGTGACCGACATTGTCATCCAACCGGATCGGAAGATTCTCATGTCGGGATACTATCTTTTCGTCAACACCTTGAGTCGGGCCGGGTTAACTCGAATCCACTTAGATGGGCGGATCGATGAATCGTTTGTTCCAGAGGTGCCCGAGGGTGAGATCATCGTGGAATTCGTCCGAATGGGCTTGCAGCCCAGTGGCAACGTGGCCGGGGGGCTTCGCCAAGTCGTTCAGTTGACGCCGGAAGGGACTCTTAACCCAGGGTTTGACGCCTCGACCACGTTCACCACGGCATTGGCTGCCGACTCGGAGGGCAACCTGATCGTCAGTGACAACTTTCCCGACGCGTCGACCGCAGTCGAGCTGAATGAAGTGGTCCGGCTACGCCCCGATGGCTCGGTCGATTCCGGCTTCATCCCCGCTTCCCTCAATGACGTGGTGATTGCCATCGCGCCATTGAGGGATGGAAAGATATTGATCGGCGGAGAGTTTACTCAAGTCAACGGCGCCTCAATGAACCGCATTGCTCGACTCAATGCGAATGGGTCTCGCGATCGGAGTTTTGACGTGGGGCTTGGTGTCGAGGGAGTTGATTCTCCCTTGGTGATTGATCTCTTGGAACAGCCTGATGGAAAAGTTTTGTTGGCCGGAGAGTTTTCGCTGGTGGATGGGCAGCCTCGAACCAATCTCGCCCGACTCAACCAGGACGGAAGCCTCGATACCAGTTTTGATCCGGGATTCGGACCGGATTTTTGGGTGGAATCGTTGGCCCTTCAAGTGGATCAAAAGATTCTCATCGGTGGTGGCTTTTCTCGCTATGACGGCGTGGAACGTTCGGGGTTGGCGCGGTTGAATCCCGATGGGAGTCTTGATGAGTCGTTTGTCACCCACCTGACCTTTTCCGAAGGCCGGAGTGTGACGGCGATCGCTGTGCAAGAGGACGGTCAGATCCTGATTGGAGGATCCTTCAGTCACGTCAACGGATACTTTCGACAGGGGTTTGCCCGAATCAACGGAGATGAAGCGGCCCGCATCATCCCGCCCGAACCGCAAGATTCGCCGCTTCCTGACGGGTCGATAGCGATTCTCTCGCCCACGCTTCGAGTGGTTCCCCGAGGCGCCTCCGGTGCCTTCGAGTTTGAGTTTGACACGGTGGTGGGGGCCACTTACGCAATTCAATCCTCCCAATCCCTTTCCGACTGGTCCACGATTGCCAGCATCGAAGCGGACGCCGCGACGGAATCGTTCCGTGACCCTGATGGCGGTCGTGGAACCACATTCTTCCGGGTGCTCGTTCCTGGTCCCTAGCCATTGATGGGTTTCCCGGGCGCGGGTAAGGCCCGTTTCGGTCTTCCGGGATCGAGATGAGGCCGGCACCCCTTCCATGTGTCCCAGGGGCGATTCAAGGGGAGGCGGGATTTGGGTTTGGGGAGGTGGTGCCTGGTGGTTGGATTGAAAGGCTTGCCTGGGTTGGTCCGATTGCCTGAGAATGAGGGCGATGCGCTGGTGGACCGGGATTGGGGTGATGTCAGGATCATCACTTGATGGGGTCGATCTCGCTCTGTGCCGCTTCGGCCGAGAGCAGGGAGCCGGTTGGCAGTTCGAGATTCAGGAGGCTGAGACGGTCGGGCTGGGGGCCGAATGGTTGAATCGACTTCAGCGGATTCGTGAATGGTCTGCTCCGGAGCTTCTCGAGCATCACTTCGCCTTCGGGCACTTTCTAGGTAGGGCAATCCGTCGCTTTTTGTCTCGAAGGGGTAAAGCCGTCAACTGGGCCGGGATTCACGGGCCAACTCTCTTTCATCGTCCGAGGCAAGGGTTCACCTTTCAACTGGGAGCAGGAGAAGTCATTGCCTGCCACACCGACTTTCCCGTCGTCACTGATTTTCGGCACCAGGACGTGGCGTTGGGTGGGCAAGGAGCCCCCCTCGTTCCTCTGTGTGAACGGTTGCTTTTTCCCGGCATTCCATTTCTGGTAAACCTCGGAGGGATTGTCAATCTGACGACAGCGGCGGCTGGATTCGACGTTTGCGTCGGAAACCAAGCGCTGAACGAATTGGCGAGAGCGGCCGACTCGGGTCTTGACTGCGACCGAGAGGGTCGATTGGCGAGGCGAGGAAGCGTCGCTCCTCAATTGCTGGAGCAACTCAATGCACTTCCCTGGTATCGGAAAAGCCCCCCCAAGGCCCTCGATCGCGAATGGTATGAACGGGAATTGCGCCCTCTCCTCTTTGAGGGCCGGAATTCGATAGAGGATTGCTTGGCCACCTATGTTGAGCACATTGCCGATTGTGTCGCGCGTTCGCTGCGGTCGAAGGAGGAGTTGGGTGCGTCTGTGATGATTTCCGGTGGAGGCAACCGAAATCGATATCTGGTGGAGCGGATTGAGCAGCGGTTGGCGGAGCAGGGCATTGTGTTGATGAATTCGAGGGAGTCAGATTTGGATCTCTACAAGGAGGCCTTGATTTTTGCCTTTCTCGGCCTTCTCAATCTGTTGGGAACGGTCAATGTCGATGGCCAGAGGACCGGGTCCGGGATTGAGCATGTTGGGGGAAGTCTTCATTTTCCGCCCCGGGTGTCGGGGGAACTGGTTCGGAGAGAGAGGTCGGAGTCTTCAGGGAAGCGATCATGAATTCGGCGTTCATTGTCTTGGCGATTGTACTCTATTTCGGCCTTCTGTACGGGATCTCCCGTCTGACGGGAAGGACCTCTGACGACGCCGCTTTTTTTAGAGGGAATCGTTCGTCTCCGTGGTTTGTGGTGGCGTTCGGAATGATCGGAGCCTCCTTGTCCGGGGTGACTTTTGTTTCCGTGCCGGGATGGGTGGGGACGAGTCAGTTCTCCTATCTTCAGATGGTGTTGGGGTATCTGCTGGGCTACGGGGTGATTGCCCGCGTACTGATTCCGCTTTATTACCGGCAGAACCTGACCTCGATTTACGGATATCTGGGGACACGCTTCGGGCAGCGCTCCTATCAAACGGGTGCGGGTTTTTTTCTCCTTTCAAGAGTGGTGGGGGCATCGTTTCGACTCTTTCTCGTTTCCTTGGTGTTTCGGATCGTTCTCGAAAGAATTGGCCTTCGCCTGCCGTTTTTTGTGCCGGTTGCGATTTCCATTGCGCTGATTTACAGCTACACGCGACGGGGGGGGATCAAGACGGTTGTTTGGACCGATACCCTCCAAACCGCGTGTCTGCTTATTGCCGCCATCCTCACGGTGGTATCCATCATGGGGAAACTCGATCTAAATCTGAATGACGTCTGGTCTGCGTGGCGAGAGAGTGCTTACAGCCGGATCTGGGTGGGGGACTGGTCGGCCGAGAATCATTTTCTGAAACATCTGATTTCGGGAGCCGTGATCGCGTTGGTCATGACCGGGCTGGACCAGGACATGATGCAAAAAAACCACACTTGCCGCTCCGCCGCGGAATCACAGAAGAATGTTTATTGGTTTTGTGTCATCCTCGTGGGGGCGAACATCTTGTTCCTGGGACTCGGGTTCTTGCTTTACCATTACGGTGAGGTGCAGGCGGTGCTTCGACTGACGCCTGGAGCCCCCCAGCCCATCGAGATTCTGGATCCATCGACCGGTGTTTGGAGGGCGCGGGGAAGCGATGAGCTCTACCCTGTTCTGGCGATGGATTATCTAGGTCCCGGGGTCATGTTGGTGTTCACCCTCGGACTCATTGCGGCGGCGTATTCGAGCGCGGACTCGGCTTTGACGGCCTTGACGACTTCTTTCTGCATCGATTTCCTCAAGTTCGAGGAGAGGTCCCGGGACGCGGTGGAGCGGGAGCGGATTCGGAAACGGGTGCAGGCGGGCTTCGCGGTGCTGCTCTTTCTCACGATTCTGTTGTTTGAGCAGATCAACAATCAGGCGGTGATCAGTGCCATCTTCAAAGTGGCGGGGTTTACCTATGGGCCCTTGTTGGGGCTTTACGCCTTCGGCTTGATGGGATCGCGGCGGGTCGCCGATCGATGGGTGCCGCTGGTGTGTCTGATGGCTCCGATCCTGACCTATCTGATCGATGTCTTCGTTCCGATTTGGACGGGGGTTCGGGTCGGATTCCTTGTCTTGCCCATCAATGGGGCGCTGACCTACTTGGGGCTTTGGGGGATCAGTCGTCCGGGGAATCAGGGGAGCGTGTGATAGCGATCGGGTTCGGGATCCGAAAGGAGCAGCTGCTTTCCTGATGGCCAGGTGACGGTGATCGAGTCGACCTCGGTTTGGGAGCCGATTCCAAAGTGAGCCACCGGGGCATGTTGCGTGTAGAACGAATCGCCGGTGACGAGGGCTCGAATCTGTTCTCCCTTATTTGTTTGAAGCCGAATCAAGGCCCCGATGGGTTGTTCCTCCGGGCTCCGTGGATGTAATCGGAGCCCGATCCAATGATTGTTGTGGCTCACGGCGTTCGCAAGAACGTGGAGGATTTGTGGCTTGGACCCACCCCCCTGCCATCGCTCCTCGACGACGAGGAGGTCGAGTCTCCCATCGTTGTTGAGATCGGCCGAAGCGACAGCCCGGCAGTCCTGGTTGAGGGCCGTGCCCAGCAAATGGGCGATGTTTCGGAATCCTTCGGCCCGTTGATTGAGGAGGAGTTGGTTGTGTTCGTAGCCGTTCCAGGAAATCTGCCGATTCATGACGGGAAGTTGCGCGGAGTAAAGGAGGGAGGCGATGCCCGGATTGGGTTTGGAATTTCCCGTGTAGATATCGTGGCACCAAAATGTGGTGCAATAGTCCTGCGTTGATTCCCCACTAATGAATCCGTTGGCCACGTAGAGGTCCTGATCGCCATCGTTATCGACATCGAAGGCGGAGGCACCCCACGACCAGCCAGTTCGAGCGGCTGTTTCGGCGAAACGGGGGGACCGGAAGCGTCCGTGGTCGTTGATGTAGAGACGATTGCCATAGCCCATGATCGTCCGCATGGTAGCGTGCATCGGGAATCCTGGGCGGTTGAGGTTCATTGAATTGAGTCGTCGCATGGTGGTTGAGCTCATGCCGATGACGTAGAAATCAAGCTGACTATCGAGATTGAAATCGGCAATGGCATGCGCCATTCCGAAATTGTGCCACTGATCGATTCGGTCGTCACGAACGTCAAGGAATTGTCCCCTGCCATCATTTTCGTAGAGATCGACACCGGCAAAATCGCTGACGACCATCAGATCCAGATCTAGATCGTGGTCCAAGTCCACGAAGCTACAGGAATAAGTTCGCCGGAATCGCTTTGATGCCAAGCCGGCAGATTCGGTGTGATCGTGGAATCGTCCGTTCCCCTCGTTCACCATCAGGTAGGCGGGGTAGCCATCATTGGCATCGTAGAACGGGGTGGGCATTTGTCCGCCGGTATAGGCCCGTCGGTACTGGGTCACGTAGACGTCCAGATCGTTGTCTCCGTCGACGTCACCCGCCGTCATCGCGCTTGCGTTTTGAATCGGGAAACCAGAAATCACGCGGCCGGGAGTGGAAAAGTCCCCATGGGGGCCACCCTGGAAGAGAACAGGAAGCCGGTCCCTGGCCGTAATGCAGAGAAAGTCGACCATCTGATCGCCGGTGAAATCGGCGACGATGGCGGATTCACCAATCTCACCACGCCATTCCTTGAGAAAGGGTTTCCGTTCAAATTGACCCTGCCCTCGATTCCAGTGAACGGTGTTGACGCCGGCCAGGATCAACTCGGGAAGCCCGTCTTGATTGAGATCATGGACGATCAGTGGGTGGATTCGGAAGGGCTTTTCACCGAGGGTCCGAGCGTCGATCGAGGCAACCTTGGCGAATCCGGATTTGAGGGGGCGGCGTAGAACTTCCGTGTTGGTGGGCACGATCGATGCGATCTGAAGTGCGTCTTCCGAGGTTTCTTTTTCCCATTGGATCTCCAGCTTTCCTGTGATCGTGATCTGCGTCAGCGGGGCCCTCTGACGAAGCTGGAGAACAAAGGAAACCTGGGAGCTTGCTGGGCGCGTTGACGTCGACGACTGAAAGCGTTGATGGTGCCACTCGCTGCTGAGCAATTCGATGCCTGCCTCCTCCCATCGCTTGAGTGCGACGAGCCAGTCCTGGTGCGAAAGCCGGTCTGGGGGGCCCGGGAAGGTCAGTGCCTCGATTTCGAGTTCCAGAGGGCGGCTGACGGGGTTGGTGGGGATGAGGAGTTGCTCAAACTGAAGGGAACCTAAGAGGGCGAGCTTTGAATCGCCTTTTCGGATTCGATCCCAAAGTTGGGTGAAGACGCGCTCGTGCCGTTGAGCCTCGACTTCGTTCCGCCAGATGGATTGATCGAGTGCCTGGCGACGTTCCCAAAGGGCCCCTGGAGGCCTTGGTGAAACGGGGGAGGGTTGGGCTAAAGTTTCCGCAATCGTGGTGAAAACCATCAGAAAAGTGACGGCGAACCCGTGGCGAAACGATGGGGTGGGTAGCATGTGTAGCGGTGATTGAAAGCTTGGTGAACCGGATCATCCGTGGCCCCGGGCTACTTGTCAAACCCCGTTCGAAAGCAGGAGGCTTTGAAGGGGGTGTTCCCTTCTCTCCAATGGAAGGACGCCCCCACCCGAGCGATTTGATTCAACCATCAAGCCCTCGACTCAGGCAGTGGCCAGCGATTTGTCGGAAGGGTCCCCGTTGAAGCTTCGCCAGAATTTGAGGGGCAAGGTTCCCAGGGCGATGAAGGCGAGCTGCGAAGCGGTGAAGAGAACGATCCATCGAAATGCGGCATCCATGAAGCCGTAGGAATGAAGGCCGATCCCCAACATGTTGACTCCGAACCAGGAGAAGGCCGTGACAATGTTTCCAAAGATCGCGAGGTTCATGAGCCCCCGCTCACGAACCAGGCCACCCCACCGACAATGAAGGACCAGGGCATTCCAAATCACAATCAGCAGGGCGCCGTTCTCCTTAGGGTCCCAGCCCCAGAAGCGACCCCAAGATTGGTCAGCCCAAATTCCGCCCAGGATCGTTCCGACGAAGCTGAAGAGGGTGGCGAAACAAATGATCCCATAGACCATCCGGGTCAGCCCCTTGGCGGTGTCGGAGGAGAGGGTCTTGGTCATGAGACCCCGGCAGACGTAGACCAGCGCCAGGAAACCGGCGACGAAGGTGGCCGAATATCCCAGGGTGATCACCACGACATGGGTGGCAAGCCAGAAATTAGTGTCCAAGACGGCCCGCATCATTTCCATGGTATCGCCTGCCATGGACAGGTTGTGGGCAATGATGAGGGTGAGAAACCCGACCACACTCGCAATCACGCTGCCAATGCCGTCGCGGTAAAAGCGCTCCAAGATGATGCCAAGAAGGACCGCCCCCCATCCAACGAAAATAGCCGAGGAGTATAGATTGGTGACCGGTGGGCGCCCTTCAAGAACCATCCGTGTGACCAGGCCTGCTGTATGAACGATGGCGGCGAGGATGATCAGATAGTAGGCTGTCTGATTCATCCATTTCGAGAGATTGAACCAAGAAAGGCAGGCGAAGATAAACGCGATTAAATATAGGACCATGCTCCTGTAGAAAGGGGAAAAGTCATTGTAAGCGTGTTCGAGCTTGGCCTTGCTGACTTCGCTGCTGAAACCGCCGGAAAGCGAATTGCGATACCCTGCCAGGGCGGAACGAAATCCTTGAGGGTCGTTCTTGGCGAAGGATGAACTCATTGAGGCGTAGGCGTCAATTGCAGCGGGATAGCGCCGGGTGTGGACCGCATCAAGGAGATTGGTGCCAACATTCGTCCAATCGTCGCGGGACATGGTGGCAAGATCGGGGGGGACGAGGAGCGGGTAAGCCACTCGACTGACCATGTCGTAGCGCTCCATCGACCGCATCAGTTGGTTAAATGCGTCTTGATCGTAGTCCTCACTGACTGAGCGGGCCCGAACCGCAGCTACGCCGGGTTCGATTTGGTTTACGTATTCCCTGAGTTCTAGGGCAAAATCAGTGGTGTCCTGAGGTTGGAGACTGTTCTTGAGCCGGAGAAAGAGCCCGAGGGAAAAGTGGAGCTTGGCGACGGCACGCTCGAAAGGGGTTCGCAATTCGGGTTTTGGGTTCAAGTTGTTGGCATGCTTCTCGATCGTTCCGAGATGAGGTTCGATTTCACCGAAGGAGAAGAAGCGCAGGCCGGAGCGGTCGAGGCCGGCTTTCTGCAGACCCAGTTCGCTGATGAGATCGGGGTGGTTGACGGCAAAGACGTAACGTTGGTTCGCTGCCTCGGGCTTGACCATCAATTCAAGCAACCACTCCGTGGCTGAAAGTTTCTTGGGGCGTTTGGAAAACTGGTACCAGTTTCGCTCGGTCAACAGGCCGCTCTTTTGACGTTTGATTTCAAGGAAATCACCCCACTCACCATCGGGCCCGTTTCCCTCGAGGGGAACCTTGCGGGTTCCTCGTAGCTGGAGGAGCGCGTTCATGGCAACGGAATCAATCGGTTGAACTCGGCCGTTGAGTAAGACGGGAAGCCTTCCGAAACCGACGTAATCGATCCCTTTGCTCTCCCCGGGGGGCCGTAGTCCTGCAAGAAGCCAGAGGGTGAGGAGGGTCAAGATGATCCAAGGAAGACGCGCTTTCATGATGGGGATCCAGACGATGTTCGATCCGCTGTCGTGGACGGTTTTTTTGCCTTGGTGTTCGTTTTTCTGGTCGACTTCAAGGCCGAGCGGGAGGGCGGCTTTGCTTGGTTACCCTGCTCGGTCTCCGACGATGCTTTTTGGGGGTGATGCTTTCTGAGAAATCCGATCAAGTGGGTCATGAACTGGAGCAGTAATCCCGCGCCGACCATGATGCACGCCAGGTAGGGGGTCAACCAAGTCGGATTCCGAACGACTTGAAGGGTCGAGGTCGCAATCATGCCGGGTTGCATCTTGGTTTGGTCGGCCATCATCTGGAACTGGTAGAAGGTCAACCCTCCGTAACGCAGCGGATGGTTCATGTAGACCAACACCTCACGGTCCTCTCCAGACGTTTCGTTCTGTATTCGCACGCGACTTGAAAAGTTCTTCGGAACTTCAGTTCCCTTATAATTGTCGTGACTGGCTTTCAACAGGGTGAGGGAGAAGGGTTCGTAGTAGCGTTTGAACCGAAAAACCAAGTCATAGTCCTTTCCGTTGTGTGAAATCCGTTGCGGTTTCAGGACCGCCGAGGTGAGCCAGGTGCCGAGCGATTGGTCTCCGTCGATGAGCTCGACGACGGCGCTGGGGAGATCGCGTGCATTCATTTCCGTGACCGGATCGAGGGGTTGGACGAAGAAGTCCTGGGCGGGACCTTGATCGGCCTTGGGATCGACGGCTCCCTCGGCAGACTTCCCGAGGATCTCCGAGTTAGGCCAGTATTTCCTTACCTTGACCGTAAACGGGAGAGGGGAATCGCGAAGCTCCACCCCCTCACGAATCCGAGACTCGGGGATCGAGATGATCCGGTCGGTTTCCGGGTCGGACCGGTCGATGAACGTAAGCTCGTTCTTCCGAAAGTCGACCGTGTAGTTCTTGCTCTCCCCTTCCTCGAATTCCAACGCGCTTTCTTGGGAAAGGATGTCCGTAAAGAGTTGCCCCAGGAGCAGGAGGATCAGCCCGGCGTGAATGAGAAAAATGCCGAATTTTTTCTTCGTGATTCTGAATCGTTTCCCATGAGCGGCGAGGAGGTTGACCAAGAGAACCACGCCGACCAAATAGCCTCCAGGAAAGACGGGAATCCTCCAGTTTCCTGCTGCAGGTTCCAGATAGATCAGGAAACTCTTGAAATAGCGTTCCTGCGCAGCGTAAAGGCCTTCGTCAACCTGGGCCAGGGTTCCGATGAAGACCAGGACCATCGACACGGCCAAGCACGCGACGGTCAGCTTCAGCGAGGTCAGGAATTGGACAAACCGGTTAACCATTTCCCGAGTATCTAACCGATTGAACAAACGCTGTAAACGCGTCAATTTGTTTGCCGACGGTTTGTGGGGACCCCATCATCTTGTAGAACCACGTTTGGGCTCCCACGGTCACGATGGCGGCTGCGATTCGCTGCTCCGCTCCCTTGATGTCGACGAAGCTGGCCTCGAGTCCATCGAGATCGAGTGATCGGGTGGCATCCCCCAGTTCATCGGCGGCAAGCGCTGGGAGGGAAAGCTGGCGGCGCCAGCGATTAATGTTGGCAAGGAGGCCGCCGCCGCCGCCGCCCAGTGAACTCACCGTGACTTCAGCCGGCCCATCGACCTCGGACCCTATGGAAAAGCTGGCGAGCAACATGGATGAGTTGGGCTCGCTTGTGCGCCAATCCTCAGGAACCTCCCATTGAGGCAATGGCACGCTGGCTCTCGCCGGTGGTGGTGTTGCCTGAGCGGCCCGTTTTTGAAAGTCTCGCTGAAGCCGGACCAAATCGATGGAGGCAAGAAACTGGCGGAAGGCGGGCCGTTCGGTCTCGACGATATGGCTCGGGCCCGTGAGCTTGAAGAACCAAGTC
>MDTE01020747.1_pt1 | contig 15633 bp, 6 predicted proteins | sample 811231 | NCBI WGS metagenome assembly MDTE01 (sample SAMN05326651, study PRJNA326480) | marine metagenome | isolation source: seawater | place: Indian Ocean: Red Sea | collected 2010
CGCGTACTCCTGAGAGTTCGTCAATCCATCACCGTCTGGGTCCGCGTTAGCGTCACTAGCCGAGTTCGGATTTAGTCCGTACGCAACTTCCCAACCGTCCGGTAGACCATCGTTATCGGTGTCGGGGTTGGTGGGGTCGGTTCCTTGGGCTGTCTCCTCTGCGTTTGTCAGACCGTCTCCGTCCCAGTCGGCTCCTCCGTCAGAGGGGTCGAGTGGGTCAGAACCATCGGCGGAAACGCCAACGGAACCGGCCATCAAAACAAGAAGCAGCGCAATCATCATGCTCGTATTCTTTGTTTTCTGCATTTTCTTTTCACTTCCAAAATATCAGTTCAGAGAACCCGCCGTTCTCTCTTTCCGTTGAATGCTCGCGCTGATCCTTGCGCGAAACTAATTCTCCGGGAGTGACAGATGCTATTTGGGAGCCCACTAGGTATTCCTTCCACAACCACTCTAAACGTAGCACTGCGCTGCATTTGCGGCTTTTGTGGAAATCCTGTATTACTTCGTTTGCTCCTCCTCTTTTACGCATCCAATCTCACGGGCTTTCATAGGGAACCCACTGTTCCCTCTAATTTGTCAGCCACCGGCTGGCTATTTCAAGAGTTCCCGAGCCTGATTGGGGTAAGAATTGCCTGATTTTTCCCTCAGGGAGTCAATGCGGCAAGTTCTGCTCGGAATTTTGTTGAGCCCATGAAATGAAGCACAGGAGTCGCTAATGTCCCCAGTACTAGTGCCCCTAGAAGTATGTTTGACCACAATTCGATTCCCGAACCAAATGAAAAGAATAGTACCCACCCTGCTAGAAGAAAAGCCCAGGGTCTGAAGCGTCGGGCGTAAAGTGCTGAACGTGATCTAACTAACTCGTCTGAATACAGCGCTGTCTCCTCTCCCTCGGCCAGCATATCATTCTCGCTTGCGCAACGAACGCAAACCTGGTAACGTGGGCCATTACCACTAACGAACTGGGAGTTCGGATAGTTTTGGGTACACATGCGACAGACCGGCATAGACGTCAACCATGCCAGCGAACATCGCTCCTTCAACGCTACGGTTGTCTAACCTGTTTGTTTACTTCAGACTTGATAACTTGAGTTGAGGAGGTTAGGAATGTTTTGAGTAATGCTCGTCCATCTGGACTCCCTACGGATTCTGGATGAAATTGAACCCCGTCTATCGGAAGATGAGGATGAGTTAGTCCCATAATCAGACTACCGGATTCATCCCACGCGTTTGCTTTGATATCCTCATTGTTAGCCTCTAGCACCAAACTATTGTAGCGCATCATTACAACGTTCTGAGAGGCTTTTTCGAAAAGACCTGATCCGTCATGAGTTATCGCCGATGGAACCCCATGAACGGCACCTAGAGGTGATTCTACCAGATTCCATCCCGCTGCAAGACCAATTGCTTGATGGCCCAAGCACCAACCAAGTAGTGGAATGGGAGTTCCCGAAATTTGCAGTTTGTTTTGCAATGCTCTGTAGGCTATTTCCATGCTTATTGGAGAAACTTCTGGACGAGAAGGACCCGGCCCGATTATGATATGAGTTGGTTGATGAGTCTTCAGCCAAGAATCAACTTGGTTCGCTGTATCGATTTTATCTGCTGTTCTACCCTCAACAATTGTCACCTTGGTTCCAAGTCGATGCAGAGATTCGGCAATATTGTTTGTGAAGGAATCGAGGTTATCCACTAGGAGAACATGAGCATCTGTTTCCAATCTAATTTGTTTTGGCGGCCCAGGAGCGATTCTACCCAAGGCTCCTTTGACTTTGGGAAGAGGAAGTATACCGACCTCTCTCTCCGGCAATTCTTCACTACTGAATCTGGTTCGGAATCCCCACGTTGCTTCTGTTACTGCAGCCGCCTTCCAGCGTGCTTCCTCAACCTCGGCAGCAGGATTTGAATCGATTACAACCCCACCACCGGCTTGAACCGTAGCAAACCACGATTCTGGACCACTGTGAGCTTCCATAGTTCGAATTAGGATATTCCAATCGGCCTGTCCAGCACTTTGGTTAAGATGGCCGATTGAACCGGTCCAAGCACTTCTAGGCGAACCCTCTAGTTCGTCGATTGCTGCCATAGTTACAATCTTTGGACAACCGGTAATTGAGCCACCAGGGAATAGAGCAGCCAGAGATTTTCCAGCACTTGTGTTAGGGCTAAGTTTACCCTCTACTCCAGAAACCAAATGTTGCACATTAGCCAACGCTTCAATGCGGCAGTCAGACCAATGTACACTATCGCTCTGACAAACAGAAGAAAGGTCGTGCCGTTCTAAATCTACCAACATCAAGTGCTCGGCCATTTCTTTTTCTGATGATGCTAATTCTAACCTTAGAGCAGAATCGACCTTCTCATCCCTTCCTCTCGCTCTCGTTCCCTTTATCGGTCTAGTTGAAACAACTCCAGAATCAAGGCGCATCAGCCTCTCAGGAGATGCTGATGCGATCGCCCAACCGTGATCTGCTAAGTATAGCCATGAGGAGAAAGGGGCGGGATTGGAATGAGTCATTCGAAGGAATGTGTCCCACGGTTGACCGGACATTTCACCTTGCCATCTGCGACCATAATTCACCTGATAGAGATGGCCGCCACGAATAGATTCACGGATTTTTTCGACCTTTCTCGCATGTTCAGAATCACTCTCGCTATTGGGCACTATTGATTCTGGTTTGGCTGGTATTTGCAAGTCCGAAAATTTAGGCAAATCTTGCTCTAACTATTGATGCCCCTCAGTTGCAATTAATCGTAATTGATTGTTAGTACGTTCGTGTATCCACCATGCATCACACCGCCACAGTACGCCTAGAAGCGTACCGGGTTCAGGCGTATTCACCAGTCGAATAGAATTTGACCAACGACCTAAATCATATCCAAGTAAGCCAGCGAATCCACCTGGAATAATCGAGTGTTGTTCATTCAGTTCTACTTCGATTTCATGCTCAGCGACAATTGACAAGGCTTGCTCTAATGTTGCTGGATTATACTCCACCTCTGTCTTCCATCGCCCTTCTATTAGTCGCTGACGAACTAAGTTCAGCGGAGGAGGGGTTCCTAGGTGTATTTCGCCCCGAAGCGCAGAACCTGTGGGGGCATCTTCTCGGTACGGTTCAAAGAAAAGGAAGCGAATGCTATCTAAGGCTGGAAGCATGGACCTTTGTGACAGGTCAGTTACAGGTCCACCTGAATGAAGGAGCAATTCGTCTCCTTCACGAGATCTAGCCTGCAACATGGAAATTAGTGGATATTCATACGAGTTATCCTCCGTTCGTTCAATTACTCGCATTTCAGTCCTCCAAATCTTCCAGTCTCATCCATGCAGTCTGTAATCGAATCATCCAGGCGTTGTAGGCCGCTTGATACAATCTACCATTTGGTTGACCGATTTGCCTTCCATCGATTTCACCTAATGCCTGAACTCCTAGGCCGCTTCCTAAGACTATCATCTCAGAAGCCCGTAGCAACATTGGGAGAGTCAGTCTTGCTTCCCTAATAGGCACTCCATCACTCTCGATACCTTCTCTGATTTGTTCTAGAGTGACAGAGTCTAGTGCGCCCTCCGAAGGCTTTGGATAGTACGCAACACCATCGTTATCCAGCAAAATAGGCATACACCTATCTCCATCAATTAGAATTTCTCCATCGAATAGAAGAGATATATCCGCTCCATGCTCTTTTGCTACCTCTCGAGCATCAAAATATGGTTGCCAATCGCCGTGTTTAGTTCCTCTTACTGAACCGTCCCATCGAGGTGCTGAAAGGCTAATTGCTCTCATTGGATTGGGCCATTTTCCGTTTACTCTAGGAATCAAATTGACTTCGCCATTTGGATTGACTCCGAGCTTAATCAAAAATGGCGCCTGATTTTCACCAACAACTGATTCGCCAGGAATCTCTGCATTACTGAGCGCTTCGAAGATAAGTTCCGTTAGGTTGCTTGGAAGATTGAATCCTAATCTCTCAGCGTGTCGAAAAAGACGGGCAATATGCAAGTCCGCTGCTAATAGTTGGGAATCTCCATCCCAAGCGATGGTAGTGAATACCTCGGAACGCGGATCACCATCCATAGGTCTCGATAGATGAACAGGGCTTCAACCCGATGCTGGTACAATCAGAGCATTTCGTCTAAGAACGATGTGTCAATATCGTCGTCTTCCGATTCTTCTTCATCCAATTCATCGAAGTTTAGATCGTCTGCCATGTCATCAAGGTCGCCAAGATCTAAGTCTTCATCCTCATCTCCTAGTAATTCGTCCATAACACCGCTATCTGCAGATGGTGTGGGGCCTAGGTCATCTTCGACTGGAACTCCTGCACTGGCCATATTCTCAGTGTAATCGCTCTTGTTTTCCTCGGAGGTATCTGCTTCCTTACGTCTAGCGTTGGCGACAAGCCCGCCATCAATTTCCAAATCATCTGCGCCAAAGTCTTCGTCATCGGTAAGGCCAGCAGCCTCTCGCTCCATTTGTTCTTCCAACTCGACTTCGAGAGCACCCATTTCCCAGGGCTCCGGAGCAGAATCTCCTCTTGGCCTGATGAACATCATTGCCCCAATTAGCAACATTACTACCGAGAGTGCAATGATTACCATGTTCATATCACCCGCTAGTATTCTATCGACCCAAGACTCACCTGCTGCATCATCTCCTGGTTGCGTAGTACCAAAGCTAGATTCTTCCCAAGGTGGAACTTCGACTGGGTCTGCAAAGAATGTGTGAACTTCTCCATTGTAGGTTACAATCTCAATCCAATAGGTATCTTCACGATCTATCATCTCACCATTGAATTCATTGAGAATCAAAATCGTATCCCTAATACCAGACTTAACCAAAGAAGCGTTTCTTGTATCGTCGAACGAATCAAGGCTAACAAAGGCATAGTAACTTGCATACATTGGATCGTCGACATTATCCCAACTTACCTCAATTAGAGACCCTGCAGCATTCCAACTGGCCCTTATGCCACTAACATCTGGACACTCTGGACACGGGTCTGCAGAGAGTTCGTCGGCGAGTTCTATCCAAGTGTTAGCAAGATTGTCCGTCCAAGCATTACCTGAAGAATCAACGGCGACCACTGCAACATAGATTCGGCGGTTCGGCACCAATGGTGTAGCAATGTCATCTCCATAGGCTGAAAACTCAGTTAGCAGGACTGGTAGATCCTGTTCTCTGTCAACTATCAAAGTGGGTTGTAGGTCATCGATTCTCTGCAATAGAACGGGAGTATCGATTACCGCGTAAATCCTGTATTCGGCGATGTCGGAGGCATCACTCGATGGGAATTCCACGAACATTGCATTTCCGGCATCATTTGGCCTATCACTGAGCACTGGGGGTTGAAGACGGTCGGGGGGAGATACGTCCCCGCGATTATCCATTGGAGTGACTAAGACCATGTGTTGCGAAAGGCCACTTAGATACACATTTCCAGTGACGTCATGAATAGTGACCGTGACATACAGAGGAATCATCGATTGGATTGGTCCTACTTGCAAAGAATCTAGAGAGCTACCATAAAGGGCACTTTCTGCAGTATATTCTAATTGGAAGTTAGCACCAAACTGACGCTGGTTAATGACTACTAAACCACATTCTGATGGGTTTTCACTGCAAGATTCCCAAATCTCAGTTACATCATTTAATGGGTACTCGGAAACCCAAACTGTGTAGAATGAGAAGTCATCAGCGGATGAACGATTCCATCGAATATCAATGGCTGAACCGTCATCCTCTGGATAATCCCATGCGTCTAGACCAGTCACGCGATCTGGAGGTGTTGCTTCACCATCGAAATCGGCCTCAGGAGTGGCGTCCACGACTAGTACATTGTCGACATCACCATTACCCCAATCATCGAAGGCAACGACTCCAATCCAGTAGACTGTTCCATCGATTAGGCCACTTGTTCCAAGTGAGTCGATGATGATTGAAGTTGTTTCACAACTATCTGTATATCCTGCAACTGGCCAACCATCTACTGTTGAAGGCGGTTGCCATCCAGAGGCTGGTAGAGCATATACTGCGTAGTAGGTACAGTCTTCCTCGGTATTTGCATTCCAAGTGACATTGATTCTTCCACCTTCATCATTCGGCACGTCGAAGGCTGTTGTTCCAGTAATCGATGCAGGTGGAATTCCATCATCTAGACCGCCTGCGGTAACCACAGGACCGATTATTGTAGCATTATTGATTGATGATTGCCCTGCTTCATCAACACAAACTGCGGCAAACCAATATGGAACTCCACCTTCCAACTGTAAGGTGGTTGTGTTTCCAGTACTCCAATGGAATTCGAATGGTTCTGAAAGTCCAAATATACTAGTAATCTCCTGTTGTACCGCCCAAATCCTCACCCTATCTTGGTCAAGTTCAGTACAGGCAGCCCATTCTAGGAAAATGGTACCGGCTGCCCCACCCGAAACTGGATTTGCAGTCATCCAAGCAGGAGCGGCTGGAACCTCATCTGTTGGAGTAATATTTTGAGGATATGTCATTGGAATGCCCAGAGACCCGTCCGCATACTCGATTACGACTGCTGCGCGGTATTGTCGATCATCTCGCAATTGCTCGGTTACACCAGCATTATCTGCTCTTGTTACGGTCGCATTTGTACGGGACCATAAGTCGGATCTAATGTATGTAGACAATGAGTCTAGATCTTCTTTGGTTGGTTCCCATAGTGGGTCAGCTGTTGAATCCCACACATACAATCTGTAAGCGTGCCATGCAGCATCTTCTGCAGGTAACCAAGAGGCTTCTATTACACCTCCACCATCGTTTGGTCTATCGACCAAATTGGTAATTACTGTTGGAACCTCAATTCTTTCCCAATCGTAGGTTAGACGAACCTGCATTGCTCCATCTTGAGGAGACTGTAATTGGATATGTAAAATCGCAGATGAAGTTCCAGGTCCTACTGCGGAGATTGCTGATTGGAAGGCCTGTTGTATCCCTCCATTACTAGCGGCTAAATCCCAACTTCCAGTATAATTCAACGAGGTTGAGCGGGCCCAAACCCATGCTCCTCTTTGAGGTGCGAGCATGGTCATAGTTTCGACGTGCATCGGAAGTTTTCCTGGTGCGGCAGAGTTGGAGGATTCAGGGATTTCAATTGGATTATCAGGGGTGACTAGTACTGTTGCCATTCCGGGGTGAGTTGTATTGGTGATATCCCATGACCGGCCGCCATACAACAAGGTTAACGGGTCTGCACGGCGTTGATTTTCCCTTGCTGTTTCTTGTAGACTAATTACCGGTTTGTAGACATGTAGGCCATCATTTCCTACAGCATAGAATCCACTGAAATCAATGTGTCCTCCTTGTAGACCCGTGATCACCCGGTTACTAATTACGTCATGGCTTCCATCTACATCCACAACATCTAGCCCTCTCGGACTCATAACTACGAGATGTTGACCATCACTATGCATTTGGTATGGAGGCCAAGATAGTAGAGAGCTGGTGCTGACTCCTGTCTCCATTTGCATCAAGCTACCATTCCAGTGAACCAGAGGAGCAACATCAGTTGCAACGTGTACTCCCCAGTCATCAGCGACAATCGCCCGAACATCGTTGCTCGGAATCATGTCGATGTTGTAGCTGCCGTTTGCCATATCGGTGTTCAAATCCCAAGCTGCTACTCCGGGTCTTGTTGGTCCCTGTCCATTGTGAGAAATGAATATCGCCGCGTCGTGGTAAAGAGTGGAGTTTGTTCCATCAGGATTCTGTACGACGCGTGAAATTGGTCCTGCTTCCGTAATCCCACTTACGGTATTACCCATCAGGTCATCATTGAATCCTAAGGTATTGAGGACTGTGAGATTAGATCCGTGCAGGACAGTAACACCTGCGGCACCACCAGCCAGAACCTTTCCGCCGCCCTGAATCGTAGTATTGATTGAATGTAAGTGAGTGATTATTGGTGAAGGTAATCCATCCATGGTAGTAATCGGATTATCCCAATCATCACGAGTGGTGTTGTACATTCCAATTCCACCATGAGTTGCTATCATGATATGGTCTCCATAAACCATGAAATCACGGACGAGATTACTTGGTAGTCCAGCGATTAGGCTTCCATAGCCCCATTGCCGATTTCCGGTATCGAATGTTTGGAAACCAGCCGCTGAGCCTTCATTACCCATTAGTCCAACATACATTGTGTTGTTTTCGATTATCATTCCATCCATCTGTGCGTGAAGAGCCGGTGGAGTGGATAATATGCGGCGTTGCTTCAAGTCAATTGCCTTGAGACCTCGGCCGGCTGTACTTACCCACAGAGTCTCTCCATCCAAGGTCATTTCATTGACAACGTCTTGTTGGAAATTGTAACCATATTCCCATCTTACAGAGCCATTTGATAGGAGTTCTCCCTGAAGGATAGAGGAGCCGTAGAATGAACTAGAGTCCAACGCTGAGGTGATCCAAACATGAGTATCGTTAGAGACAATTTCTAGAACACGGCCACTGGTTAGTCCAGCTAATTCGTCATAACCACTTGCAATTAATCCTGAACTATCCAATCTATCGACTCTGTTCAGACCCGTTGTTTGGCCTGACCTTCCTACAGCGTAAATCACTTGTCCGGTGGATGATGGTGCTCTATCTATCGAACAACCATCCATTCCAGGGTCTAAGACCTGTCCGTTTGCAGTTGCTGTTCCTGAAGTTATCAATCGAGAGATTCCGCCTTGGTTATCGTACTGATGTGCAGCAAAGAGGACGTTATTGTCGTGTAATAATCCACCAGGGAAAATTCTGTCCTCGCTTATTCCATCGGCAGAAGTGAGTGTTGGAAGATATGTTTCGGTATTGTAGTTGTAGCGATCAAAACCGACTCCCTCTGTGTCATATGCAATGTAGAGGATATCATTAGCTTCGTCACAAGTCACAGCTCTCGGATCATTATTTGACAGCCCTGAATTACCAGATGTCATCGCACTAATCCATTCGTTAGTTATTGAATCTGAATCGTGGTCTACAAGGTCGTAACGGGCGACGCCACCTTGATTGCCCCACCAAAATCGGGCTCCAATAGCAACGTGGACAATGTCGTCGCAAACTTTGATATCTGCTGCATATCCACCTGGGATATCTCCAGTCCCCAAATCCCATGAAGACCAATTGCCAGTGGTTCCATCCTTTCTCAATACCTGTGCATTTGAGTTCCATCCGCTTGATTCCATATTTCCAAGCCATAGGTCGTTACCGACGACCTCCATCGAGTAGAATTCTTCTTCCGTGCTCGATGGTAAGCCATCTCCTGGAGTCCATGAATCCAGCCAAGTCTCGTTTACAGGGTCCCATCGAAGGATACCATTCATACTAGCAAAGAGGTATTCACCTTCGAATTCTTCCATTCCACGAATAGGGCCATCCACATCCGTCCACTCGTCGAGTAAAGTCATGGTGTCTGCATTGAACCTCCTTAGAATGAAATTCCCATAGGCTACCCATAATTCACACGAACTTGTATTGAGCGGAAAACATTCACCAAGGAATCTGGCATTTACTCGCAGCACATTACCAATGGTTGCTAAATCATCTTCCCATGATTCGTTTGTCATGTTCCAACGAACAATCGTTCCATCTCCATCATTCCAGGTCTGCGTTGGCCGAATACCTATCCATAATTGGTCGTCAACTATTCCAATTCCATTGATTACTCCATTCCACCCAGTTCGGTCGTCTACCTCTATGGTTGTCAGGCTGGTATTCGTTGTCAGATTGATGCGGTATATGCTATCTGAGCCACCACCCCACCAACTGGTTGAACGCTGGGTTGAGTAATGCAAAATATCGCCATAGATCTCTATGTCAGCAGGGATTGAATTAGATAAAGTAGGACCATTTGGATTAGAACCTCTATCCCAAGAAATGAGTACCACGTCATTGATGACATCAATTAGTGTGAGTCCAAAGTCACCCCCGGCCCAAATGGTGCCGTAAGTCAGACCAGGCACTAAGGCGGTTACATCGTCATCATCGATGTATCCTTGATCACCATCCCAAGTGGTCAGCCATTCATTGTTTACTAAGTCGTAACGAGCTATGCCGGTGTTTTCGAAACCAAGGTAGAGTATGTCGTCAACTTTGACGGTTCGAGCGCGCTGAGTATCGTCACCCGCTGTCCAAGTCTCAATCACGGAGAAGTTGTCCATGTTTACGATGCCAGCGCCTTCGTTCCCTCCAGTATATGCCCTATCTGGAGCCAGCATCTCTATTGTGTACACAAAACGACTTTCAAGACCGTCACCAGAACTTACACAATCTTGGAATTGGTATTGCCAGTTCCATTTACAGGCTCCTCTGTTTGTGCCAGCGTAGAGTCCATCTCCATCGCTAGTTACGTCGTAGAATACACTGGGTCTATTCCACCATGAACCACTGGTTGTCAATGTTGTCCAAGTGCTACCATCATATCGAGAGAATGAGCCTTCTGTACCGACTAATAGGCCTCCAAAATCATCCATTTCTAGAGATAAGACATCATCATCAGGAAGCGTATTTGTGTCCTGATTCCAGAGGTCGGAAATATCACCAGTTAGCCTGTCTACTACAAGAATTCCAAACTCGTACAGTCCAATGTATACTATATCGCCATCAACTGCAACTGGGGTTGCATCCAAATCGTCGGCGCCAAGAGATTGCCAGGATCCGATAATTGTTGAAGTGGATAATTCTACTCGCATTACTCCCTTGTCTGGGGTGGCCATGTATGCTATTCCGAACCTAGTCGTGACTGAATTAACAAAGTCTGAATCTAGTCCGTCTGAAGTAGTAATTGTGTCTACTAATGTCATCTGATTAGTATCGATTATGGATATTCCAGACTCGCTATGTCCAACTACCAAGTAGCCATTGATCTCGTCAAAGGCTAGGGAACTAACTTCGTTTGAGCTTAATCCAGACACGGTTCCGATGTAACTTCCATCGGTATTTTCTAACCTCAAAACTCCAGCATTACTTGTTCCAATCCAAACCTTTCCGTTATCATCTTGTTGAATTGCAACAATTTGACCGGGGTTGCTAACATAATCACGAATATCGATTGGTATCTTCCAGGCACGATCTGCCTCATCATATCGATCGATTATTCTACCGCTTGCAACCCAAATCTCCCCACTTTCGCCATCATTGATACGAGAGACTACGTTCATTCCATCGATTGAGGGGCCACTAACTAGAGTCAAAGTACCAGCGGGATTCTCTGCAATTTGCATTCCAAGAGTTCCGGAACCGTCACTGAATAGGGCTGTAGAGGTAATCGGACCCCGGACGGGATGGGCCGGCCATGCTATGGCCATTGCACCATTTCCATACAAACCAAGTTGGGAGAGTTGATTCTGAGATTGGAAGATTAGCGTATTAGTGTCGTAAGCATGAACCGTAGTACCAGCGAGAATATGGAGCCAACCTGGTGTAAGAGATAAACCGTGAATTTGGTTGGAGGCCAACCAGTTATTTGTTGACCAAGTGGCAATCCAAGATTGTGCAGTCAAGTCCCTACGGTTAATGCCTGAATCAGAGGTTGCGATTAGGAGATGGTTACCAACAACCTCGAGGTCGGTAATTTGGTCTGAGGAAAGGAAGTTCTGGGTGCTCCAATCTGTTTGGGAATCGACAGATACAGAAACACTACCTGAGGAAGATGAAGTGATGTAATTGAGGATGTGAACTCCTGCATTTGTTGTTGCCAAGTAAACACTATCGCCGATTATCATAATGTCAGAGGGTGTCTCTATGTTTTGTGTCAGACAGTAATCGTACTCATTCCAAACTGCTTCGCCAACCGGCTTGAAGTGAATAGTACAATTTCCAGCTCCCCATATTGTTCCATAATCATCGACTGCTAGTGCATAGATTCCAGCGTTTTGAGAACCCGTAGGGCCCTTTTCGTTTGGCATTGTAGAGGAATCATACAAACTACGTGAAAGGACTGAACCTTCTTCTGTTCCAATTAGTAAAGTTCCAGCGTCATCGTCTATCGCTAACGACCTTCCCATGATTCCTGTTTCAATATCTACAATTGGCTTTTGAGAACGGGCGTCTAGATGGAGTAGGTCATCGTCGAGTAATATGTACAATCGGCCATCGTGTGGATTTACCGCTGATGCATGGATATCTATGTTGACTGAAGAGTAGGATACCATTGGGTCAGCTGGCCTTAACGCCTCAATTACCATGTCAGTAAGTGTTACTCCGGCCGGTAATTCCCATGAGGCATCAGAAATTGAGTTGGGTTTGAGATGAGTGCTTAGAGTACCGTCAAGAACGCTCGGAGGATTATTTTCCATCTCATTCTGCTGACCCAAGTCTCCATAACCTCTCCAATCTAGAATAGGAGTTTGAGTATCCATGAGAGTAATTTGCGGCTCATTCGCGTAATATCCAGCCGATCCGTTTACTGCAATTTCGAAGGTTAGATTCGAAATTTGTGCGCCCGGAGCAAATGGCAAGAATAAGTCACTGTAGGCATAGCTCCCATTATCTGGATCGGCACCAGTGGCGACCAAATCAATCCATCCGGTATCGTTACTTCCTGAGGCTCCCCATGCAGCCTGCGAAACCTCACGGGCTTCTTGCTCAGAATCTAACTCATTTACGCCAGAATATGCAGACCAAGGCAACAAAACCATCAGCGTTGCAAGAAGCAAAGCAGACCTCCGCTTGCTCGGCAATTGACGAGGATTAGACATGGCTACGAACCATCGGCCTACTTGTTCCCATTAAGAAAGGGTGGGTTAGTTGATTTATACATGAGTCTCCCTCTAAGGAGGGAGTGTAGTATCTAGAAAGCGCATTTCAATGGGCCGATAAAACACTCGAATTGTGTAGGATAGCATCAAAGAGGGGTGTATGGCCCGAAGAGTCTCGAGGGTCAGGTATGGACGAGGACCGATTGCGTCAGGAGGCGTTGGAATATCACGCTGCTGAACCAGCCGGAAAAATCCGAGTGGAGCCAACAAAACCACACGGAACTGCTCGTGAACTCTCGCTAGCATATTCTCCTGGTGTTGCATATCCTTGCGAGGAGATTGCTGAGAACCCGGATGATGCTTACAAGTACACCTCGAAGGGGAACTTGGTAGCAGTTGTAAGCAACGGTACAGCAGTACTTGGGTTGGGTGATATTGGTGCACTTGCCGGAAAACCAGTAATGGAAGGTAAAGGACTCTTGTTCAAGGCATTCGCAGACATCGATGTTTTTGATATCGAGGTTGACCGGACTGATGTTGACGAATTTGTCGAAGCGGTGAAAGCGATTGCCCCTACTTTCGGAGGAATCAACCTCGAGGATATCAAGGCGCCAGAATGCTTCGAAATAGAGCGAAGACTCGTCGCCGAATTAGATATTCCAGTAATGCACGACGACCAACACGGTACTGCAATTATCTCCGGTGCCGCTCTAATCAATGGGTTGGAAGTCGTAGAAAAAAATGTCTCAGAAGTTAAGGTAGTGATTTCAGGCGCTGGTGCTAGTGCGATTTCTTGTGCTCAGCACTATCTTCGTCTAGGAGTTAATGCGGATAATCTGCTGATGTGTGATAGCAAGGGAATCCTTACCAAATCACGTGGTGATGCTGGTGAGTTAAATGAATACAAACTCGCCTTTGCTAGAGATGTCGATGATGGAGGATTGGCAGAGGCAATGATTGACGCTGATGTATTCCTCGGTCTTTCGAAAGGTGGGCTGGTCTCGGGGGAAATGGTCGAATCTATGGCTGAACGCCCATTGATTTTCGCCCTTGCAAACCCTGACCCTGAGATTCTACCAACCGATGTGCAAGCGGTTCGTGATGATGCTATCATAGCAACTGGTCGCTCTGATTATCCGAATCAGATAAACAACGTACTCGGATTCCCATACATTTTCCGCGGGGCCTTAGATGTGCGTGCCACGGAAATTACAGAAGGAATGAAAATGGCCGCAACCAAGGCCTTGGCAGCCTTGGCAAAGGAGCCTGTACCTGACGAAGTCGCCGCAGCATATGCAGGAGAACAAATGCAGTTCGGACCAGAATATCTGATTCCAAAACCATTCGATGCACGTGTGCTAATTTGGGAAGCCAGTGCAGTAGCTCAGGCGGCTGTAGATGAGGGAATGGCTCGAATTAGCGCCAAGGATTTCGATATCAACAAGTACCGTGAGGATCTTGAGGCCAGATTGGGATTAACTCGTTCGATTATGCGACATGTTATCAACCAAGCAAGAAAAGAACGAAAGAAAATTGTCTTTTCAGAAGGTGAAGAACCCACGATTATCAAGGCTGCATCACAATGTCTTGTGGAAGGGATTTGCGACCCAATTCTTTTGGGGCATCCCGAGAGAATTGAGGCGGTAAAGGAAGAGCTTGGGCTTACCTTTGATTGCGAGGTTATCGATGTCAGATATGATCCTCGTAGGCGAGGAGATTATGCTGATGAATTACACAAACTTCGTGGCCGTAAGGGATTAACTCGAAGGGACGCCATCAATCAATTGAAGTCACCAAATTACTTTGGTCCAATGATGGTGCACTGCGGAGATGCTGACGGTTATCTTGGAGGTATTGCTCACAATTACCCAGATATTGTCAAGCCATGCCTACAAACAATTGGACCTGATCCCTCTTCTCATCGAATTGTGGGTCTATACATGATGACTGTGAATGGGCAGTTGATGTTTATTGCAGATGCTACAATCAACATTTATCCTGATGCGAGAACCCTGGCAGAAATCGCTATTCAAACCGCCAAGGTCGCCCGAAGATTCGGAGTCACTCCAAAGGTTGCTATGCTTTCATTCTCCAACTTCGGAACATCAAACGAATTGCGTACTGACAGAATCGAAGAAGCCATTGCAATGGCTCGTGAATTAGACCGTGGTCTAATTATAGATGGACCAATGCAGGCTGATACTGCTCTTGTTCCTGACCGTCAGAATGAGTTCCCGTTCATGGAATTTGACGGGCCGGCCAATGTATTGGTATGCCCAAACCTTGCTTCGGCTAATATTGCCTACAAATTGCTACAGAGAGTTGCAGGAGCAGAAATGACTGGTCCTATTCTAGAAGGCCTATCCAAGCCGGCACACGTTCTTCAGCGTGGAGACTCAGTTAGGCAGGTTGTCCACATGGCCGCAATTACTGCAGTTGATGCTCAAAGACACGCAAAACAGCGTCTATGATTACATCAATAGATACCGATGGCAACATAAGGCGGATTGCCTCTCCCTATTCCATGAAGCCGTTCCTAGAGCACCTGAACATGACATCCACAGATGTGGATGAGACCATCCGGTTTCTTCTGACTGCAATGCCAGAATTCAGTATCAGAGGAGAAGGGGGAGGGGAGAAAGCACAGCGCTGGGTGCATATTGGCACTGAGGATTCTTACCTTTGCATAGAAGATCGTGGGGCTACTGAGAAAGGGCCACATCAGCCGTACGTTCATCCTGGAATGAACCACATGGGATTCGTGGTCAGCGATGGAGTGGCTTTAGCTGAGCGCATGATTAAGGCCGGTTACAAACAAGGAGCGACCTACCTAGATCATCCTCACAGACACCGATACTACTTCTTCGATCACGACAATAATGAGTATGAGTTTATCCAGTACTTCAGTGAAGAACCAAGTGAGA
>MDTE01000693.1_pt1 | contig 15632 bp, 11 predicted proteins | sample 811231 | NCBI WGS metagenome assembly MDTE01 (sample SAMN05326651, study PRJNA326480) | marine metagenome | isolation source: seawater | place: Indian Ocean: Red Sea | collected 2010
ACTGGTCTCCAGGCTACGATCGTGTCGGCCACAGCCCGGCCAGCAGTCCCGATGCCAGGCCAAACGCGTGTGCCCCGTTGGCAACCCCGCCGACCACGCCGAAAAGGCAGAGGAAGAACCAGCCGAGCAACCAAAGGGTGGTGTTTGGCGGCATTGACAGGCCCTGCTGCGGAGCGAACCGCTCCCTCATCAAGATGAAGCCAAAGACCCCATAGACCACCCCGGACATGCCTCCAAACAGTGGTGACCCAGTGATGGCGTATTGCCCGGCGTTGGAAACGATGGCGACCAACAGGATCAGTCCCAGGTAGCGCGCCAATCCGCGTTTCGATTCAACCTCCCCTCCCAGGAATCTGAGGTACAGCAGGTTGAACAGGATGTGCGGAATGCTGAAGTGCAGGAAGGCGGGAGTCACCAGCCGCCAGACCTGGCCATGAAGGATCTGTCCGACTCCATGATGGGGCGGCTGGAAGTCCCGATCGGTCGTGATCGCCTCCCAAAGGTGCTTGGCGACTTCCGACATGTTGTAGGTGGAAGTGAAGATCCCCTCCGGGCGTTCCTCAATATCGACAATTGTCAACTGGTTCATCACCGGCTCGTAGGCCATTTGGAACTCAAAACTGCCAGCGGGGCTGAGGCCACGAGCGCAGACGAGGGTCACCAGTACCGAGAACGCCATCAGGACAACAGTGGCCGGACAGCTTCGCGAGGGGGTAATGGTCCAATGGAAGCCACCTCGCCGGTGGGACGGGACCGGGGGATTCAACCGGGGCGGGGCGGCACGTTGGGCTGCCTCGAGAGCGCGCTCGGCCTGGACGTAGAGATCCGACAGTGGTTCGGACCGGAAGTTCTCCAGTTCCGCCCGGGCCGATTCGACCAGGTCCTCGTCGTGGACCCAGATGATCCACCGCTCGTCTTCCTGCTCAATGTCATTGGCCATGCCGAGACTGAGCAGCCAGGCCCGGAATCTCCGGGCCGTTGCCTGATCGGGTAGCGATCCAATGTGTCTCATTCGGTCGGGAACCGTTGGCAGTGGTTGGAAAAGGGAGACACCTCAGGCGTGCAGTTCGACAAGGTCCTTGTCCGAGAGGACATGTTCGCGACCGACACTCTGTCCATCGTGAACAGTGTCTCCCCAGATCCGGGCAAACTTGAACGTGGTAGCCAGTTCTCGGTGTACCCGCAACGCCAGGTCCTCAACCGTCGCGTTTCGTGGAACCGTGAAGGGCGATTCAAAATCGGCTGTTTTTCCCGGGCGCTTGGTGTAGACACGGATCACATCGAGCTTGCGGTAGACGATTTCCCGGAGCGAGTTGCAGGAGTCCGGGTTGTCCAGTTCGACACGGACTGTTTCGAACTCCGATCCGGTCAGTTCTTGGAGAAACGCGATTCTCGTTTCGGCATCGGGGTCCGATGCACGGGTCGCCACGAGCAGTGTCTGGACGTGGATCGTACTGAAATCGTCCTCGTCGAATCCGGTGCGGTTCGAGAAGAGTGTCTTCCGTTCCGAGAATTGTCGCATGACGGCCTCGGTGTCGTCTGGCGCATCGTCGCTGCTTCCGTCAAAGACCAGGAGTGCCAGGTCGGCGGCTCGGACCAGGCCAGTCAGGTAGGCATCGATGTGTGTTCCGGTTACCGGTGGAGTGTCGATCAACTGCACGGTGATGTCTTCCCAGGACATCATGGCCGGCAGTGGTTCCCGCGTGGCAAACGGATAATCGGTCACCTCGGGGCTGGCATTGGTCAACTCGTCGACCACTCGACTCTTGCCAGCATTCGGGCCTCCGACCAACACGACCTGCCCGGCACCCTGCCGGGGCACCTTGTAACTGCGGCTTTTTTTCTCAGAGGATTGTTCGGAGGTACTCTCGGCGCGGGCTTCCTTGAGCCGCTTGCGGAGGTCGGCCTGCAGTTTGTCGGTCCCCTTGTGCTTGGGGATGATGGCGAGCATCTCCTCCAGGCACTCAACTCGCTCTTCGGCCGATTGTGCCCGCCGGTAGGCGTTTTCGGCTTTCTGGTACTGGGGCGTGAGATTGGCGGGCATGGAAAGACAGACGCAACCTGTGTCGGGTCGGCGGAGTGGGCAAGGGGCGGCTCATTGTATCGCCGTATCGTCTTTCCGGAAACGACTGATGACGGCAATCGGCCACCGTGACTGATCGGCCACGGCCGCGACATCCGTGTCCTGGCCGACCAGCACCAACCCACGATCGGGCGGGATTTCAGACAACTCGATATCGCCGGGATGTCGCCATTCCTGTTCCGCGGTCCAGTCGATGCGGCGGTTTTCTCCAGAGACGGCCGGTTGTTCCAACGGGTCCTCGCCGGACAGGTCCGGATGCTCTCGGTACACGACCGGTCGGGTACCACGGGCGATGAGCCAGTCTCGCGAAATGGCCAACCCGTATGGTTCGAAGTCCCAGCGGCCACGGTGTGGGCGGAAGACCCGGAGCGAGCCGAGTTGTTCAAGCGGACAGGATGTGAAACTGACCGCCGGCGGAGCACCGCGGACCGGTCGCGATACAGCTCGCAGACGACCGTCGACCAGAATTCGTCGCAAGGTGCATTGCACCGAATGATCGGATTCCACCCGACCCAGGATCAAATTGTCCAGGTACTCCTCGCGGGACTGGCCCGGCCACGGTCCATCGCACTCACGAGTGCAATGGATGAGCCAGTCGTCACGCGTTGTGTCCTCGACAGTCGCCAGTTGTGCTGTCGCCGGGATGGTCCGGCGTGTGGCCGGGGTGCGACGCCGCGACAGGAATGAGCGTGCCCCGTGCGATTCCCACTGCGTTGCCGCCGCAGGGGGAACCAGGCTCGGCTTGCGGGCGAACCACACCACTGGTCGAATTTCCCGTGGACGCTGTATGAGTTCGGTGACCAGCGATGCGGTCCGGCTGTGATTTCGAGCCGATAGAATGATGACCGTGTCGGCCTCCTCGACGCACAAGCGATCTCGAGTTTGTCGCGTCACCCGGCGAACCGACTTCGTCTCGATGCGATGACCGAACAGTTCCGCACAGCGGCGAAGATATGGAGCTGTCGTCGTGCCGGCAGCTGACAGCAGCGTGGAACCGGCAGGCACCAGATGGCTGCAGGCGGTTGCCAGTGCTGCAAACCAGTCATGACGACGGTGAGGCCACCGGCCAAGGTGTGAACTGACCAGGGCAATTCTTGGGCGGGGGAGATTGAGAATTCGAACCCGAGACGACGCATCGGACATCGTGGGCCTCGCAGTTGATCAAGGATGGCCTCCCCGGCCCGATCTTGCGACGGCAGTCGGGGTTAATATAGGGGGATTGAGTCTCGAAGTGTGTTCAGATCTTTGGTGTGGCCATACTGGTCAGCCTGTTGAGAGTCTGGATTGGTGTGGGTATCATCTGGCCAGCATTACGAATCAATTTTGGATGATACGTTTCCACCACGTTGGAATTCTGGTGTCCTGTCATAACGACACCGGAGCATTGGGGGTGTGAAGATGCGAGGCCAAGGAGAAGGCCCGCGGCTGGCCGCGCGGCTGGTCTGTGGTGTGCTGGCGATGCTGTTGCTGGCGACTGTCACGTTCGGCCAGGAGACTGAGGCCGAGAAAGCTGCGACACGCGACTACGTCGTAGCGCAGGGTTTCCAGAAAAAGCGGCTGTTCGCTGATGCGGTGACGCACTGGCAGAAGTTCCTGACAACGCATACCAAGAGTGTGCGGTTGCCGGCTGTGCGGCTCAACCTGGCTGTCTGCCAGTTGCAGCTCAAAAAGTACCCCGAAGCCAGTGAAACCCTGCGGCAGTTGTTGAAGATCAATCCACAGTACAAGCTCGCCGATCGGGTGCAGTACAACCTGGGCCTGGCGATGGACAACATCGCAGTGGGGTCAGGAAAACCTGCCGACTTCGAGGCGGCTGCCGTCGAATACGGTCGAGTTGCTGAACGGTACCCCAAGAGTGCTTTTGCCCTGCCGGCCTTGTACTACCAGGCCGAGTGCCTGTTTTCGGCCGAGAAGCTCGAGGGGGCCGTGGTCGTTTACAACAAGGCCCTGGCATTGAAGCCAACGCCAAATCTCGAACCCGACATTCTTTATGGGCTGGGGACTGCCCAGGAGGGGCTGAAAAAATACACGGCTGCAGTGGTGACCTACCGGCGTTTCCTGAAGACGCACGGGAAGCGGCCCGAGGCGACCGAGATCAGTCTGCGGTTGGGGTTGTGCCTGTTTCGCCAGGAAAAGTATGCCGAGTCACAGCCGTTGTTTGCACAGGCGGCTGCCGTGAAGGATTTTCCTCAGGCTGATCTCGCGTTGCTGCAGCAGGGCCACGCGATGCGGCAACAGCAGAAACTGGCCGAAGCGGCGGCGGTGTTCGAGTCGTTGCCCAAGAAATTCGTCAAAAGTTCCTACACCGCCGAGGCGCTGTTGGCGGCCGGAAAGTGTCGGTTTGGAGTTGCCGACTACGCGAAGGCCCAGCAGGCGTTGCTGCCCGTCGTGGCGGATCCGAAATTGGTCGAGGCGGCTGAGGCATCGACCTGGCTGGGACGCACCCTGGTGAAATTGAAGAAACCGGCCGATGCGGTGGTCGTGTACGACAAGGCGATCGCGTCATTTTCCAAGCACCCACGGTTGCCAGAGTTGGTGTATTTCCGTGGTGAGGCATTGTATGCCCAGCCGGAGAAACGGGCTGCCGCCGCTGCTGGGTTCCTGGAATTCACGGGGAAGTATGTTGACCACCAACTGGCGGCCAGCGCGTTGTACATGTCGGCATTGGCCCACCTTCAGATCGACAAGCCGACCGAATCGTTGTTGTCGGTCACGAAGTTCCTGGGTGATGCGAAACGGGCCAAGCACGAGTTGCGTCCTGAAGTGCTTTACGTGGGTGGACAGGCTTACCTGCTGGGTGAAAAACCCGACTGGGCCAAGGCCGAGGCCCTGTTTCGGGGGTTGGTGAGTGAGTATCCCAAGCACCAGCACGTGCCGGCGGCGACGGTGCGGATCGGATTCTGCTTGTACCGTGCCGAGAAATTTGACCCGGCGATTGCGCACCTGGTCGGAGCGATTCCCGGTTTGTCCGATCCCAATTTGAAAGCCGAGGCGGGCTTGCTGGTGGGACGGAGCCACCAGGTGTCCAAGCGGCCGGCCGAGGCGATCGCGGCGTTCCGCGCCGCCGTGGCTGCCGCCCCCAAGTGGGAACGGGTTGATGAGTTGTTGTACGTTCTGGGTGCGACTCTCAAGGACGACGCCAAGCTGGACCCGGCGGTTGTCGAATTGAACAAGTTGCAGAACCAGTTTCCCAAGAGCGTATTTCGGGATCGGGCGCTTTATGAGTTGGGCGACATTGCCCGGATCCAAAAGAAACATGATCCGGCCGTCGTGCTGTTCAAGAAGGTGCTGGCGGAATTCCCCAAGAGTGACGTGGCCCCGTTGGCCCAGTTTGGCCTGGGAGCCGCCTTGTTTGAGAAGGAGGAATTCAAGCCCGCGGAGGTGGCCCTGCAGCAACTGGTCGCGAAGTTTGCCACCCACCCGATCGTCGGCCAGGGACGACGTCTGAGAGGATCGTGCTTGCGGGAATTGAAGGACTTTGCTGGTGCCGTGACAGAATTGCAGGCCTACCTGGCTCACAAGCCGCCCCCGGCGGCCGAGGAGGCCGCGGACGCGAGGTTTGAGATGGCGTTGTGCCAGGTCGGACTCAAGCAGCACAAGCCAGCCATCGCGACCTTCAATGCTGTACTCAAGGATCAGCCCAAGTTTTCCCAGAAGGACAACCTGCTCTACGAACTGGCATTTGCCTACCAGTCCACTGACCAGGTGCCACAGGCCCTGGCCACCTACAGGCGACTGGTCGCCGAAGTGCCGACGAGTCCACTGGTGGCCGAGTGCTGGTTCCGCATCGGACAGGCACTGGAAAAAACAGGTGACCAGAAGCAGTTGCCCGAAGCCGAGAAGGCGTATGTCGCCGGGCTGAAGGGGGTCAAGAAACCGTCTGTCCGCCAGAGTTTGCTCTATCAACTCGGTTGGGTGCAGTACCGGCAGGAACGGTATCCCGAGGCCGTGGCACAGCTGGGTGTCCTGCTCAAGGATTTTCCCGAAGGGAATCAGCGGGCCGATGCCCTGTTGTTGGCCGGTGAGTGCCAGTACCTGTCCAAGAACTGGAAGGAATCGTTGGTTCACTTTGAGATGGTGGTCGCGGACAAGAATGCCACCGAACGGTCTCGAGCGTTGTATCGGTCTGGCACCTGCCATCTGAATCTCAAGCAGTGGCCCCAGGCACAACAACGCTTCGAAGCCCTGCTCAAGGAATTTCCCAAGTACCCGCAACTCTTCGCGGCACGCTACGGCCTGGGTTTGGCATTGCAGAAGCAGGGCCAGTTGGCCCGGGCGCTGGTTGTCTTTGAAGAGGTCACCAAGGAGACCAACACGGAGGCGGCGGCCAAGGCGAGGTTCATGATTGGCGAGATCGCCTTCTCCAAGAAACAGTACAAGGTGGCCTACTCGAGTTTCCTGGTCGCGGCGTTCAAGTACCCCTACGAGGAGTGGCAGGCCAAGGGGTACCTGGAGGCGGGCCGTTGCTTCAAGGAACTCAAGGACAATGACAAGGCCCGCGAATTGCTCGAGACGGTGGTCAAGAAATTTCCCAAGCGGCCCGAGGCGAAGTCGGCGGCACAGGTGCTGGCCACTTTGCCCAAGCCGAAGACACAGTGAGTGATGGTGCCGGGTTGGCCAACGGCCGGCCAGATGCCAGGCAATTACGATTGGAGACGAGGATGCGGGTAAGCGATTTGGGGACGCGAGTTGGCCGGACGTGGTGTCGGATGGCCAGGCGACTGGTAGCTGTCGCGATCGTGATCGCGACGGTTGCCATTTCGGCGAATCCCGTGGCGGCCCAGGAGGATGCCGATGCGGACGGGGTGGTTGCCACCAGCCCGGAGCCCGCGGCTGATGACGACAAGGACGAGTCGCTGTTGACACTGATTGTGGGCACCGGCCCGACCGGTTGGTTGTTCATGGGTATCCTGCTGGTCTTCTCGTTTTACAGTGTCACCGTGGCCATCGAACGGGCGGCCGCGACACGTCGAGTCCGGGTGTTGCCCGATGGTTTTCTCGGCGAGGTCCGGTCGCTCTCAGCCTCGGCCCAGCCCAGCCTGGCGGCCTTTCGGGAACTGTGTGGCCAGTGGGATGTGCCGGTGGCCCGGGTCGTGGAGTCGGGACTGGAACGGTGCGGTCGGCCGCTGACGGAAATCGAGAAGTCGATGGAAGACAAGGCGGCCCGCGAGATTGCCACGTTGCGGGGCGGGATTCGGCCGTTGCGGACCGTCGGCAGTATTGCTCCTTTGATCGGTTTGTTGGGAACCGTGGTTGGCATGATCGTCGCTTTTCGGACTGCCAGCCAGGGACTCGGACGTGGCGAACGGATGGCCGAGGGGATTTACCTGGCCCTGATGACGACCGCCGCAGGCCTGACAATTGCGATTCCCACGCTGCTGCTGTCGGCAATTTTCACGGCCCGTGTCGAACGGTTTTTCCGCGAGATGGCCGAGGAACTGATGCCGACAATTCTCTGTCTGGCCAGGATTGCTCCCGAGGAGGGAGCAGAGCCAGCGGCTGCAACCACCCCCGAAGTCGTGAACGTGTGAATCGATGAGATTGTCAGAAGAGAGTGTCGAGGAAGCGGGTCCGGATCTGACTCCGGTCATCGATGTCGTGTTCCTGTTACTGATTTTCTTTCTGGTCGCGACTGAGTATCACCAGGAGGAACGGGAACTCGATGTGGTCTTGCCCGAGGTGACCCAGGCTCAGCCACTGGCGATGACCAAGGAATTGATCGTCAATATCACCAAGGCCGGCGCATTCAAGGTCGCCGGTCGCGATTACAACGAGCAGCAGCTCTACCAGATCATCCGGGAGGCCAAGGAGAACAACCCCGAGATGACCGCCTTGATTCGAGGGGATGGCGACAGTGCCCTGCGGTATGCCGTGCGGGTGATGGGGATGTGCAACAAGGTGGAAATGAGGTACCGGATCGCAGCCCTGCAGCAGGCGGGGGCGGGAACGTGATGGGAGTGAAATGCCGATGACCAACTGGCGAGAAGGAACTCCCGGTGGCCTGGGATGGTTGCGCGGCTCGCGTGGATTGTGGGCTGTTGCCATCGTCGTTGTTTTGCTGGCCGCGTTGTGGCTCATGCCCAGGCGGGTTGCTCGCTTGGTGACAGTTGACGGCCAGGATGTCGGGCCAGCCCCGGCGGGGACTCCGATGCGGCAAGTGGCGTGGAAGCAGGCCGAACCGATCGAGATCGAGGCGGATCGGGATGATGAGACGGCCGACTTGATCGCCCCGCGATTGGCCGGTGACGGTCAGTTGCTCTACCTGACACGCCGCGGTCCCGACGGACGGATGGACATTTTTCGCAGTCGACGATCCGAGAGCGGGTGGGAAAAAGCCGAGCCGGTTGACGAGCTGAATTCTCCGGCGAATGACATCGGGCCGGTCATTTCTGCAGATGGTCAAACCCTGTATTTCTTTTCCAACCGCGACGGCGGACACGGGGGCTATGACCTGTATACCAGCCGACGCGATGCGGCTGGCTGGGACGCTCCTCGGAACCTCGGAGAGTCGGTCAACTCGGTCGCCAACGAGTTTGATCCGGCGTTGTCCCCCGACGGGATGCACCTGTTTTTCTCGTCGGATCGTGAGACCGCCGATGGGAACCAACTTCCACAATGGACGGCGACGATCCGTCGGCCGTTGACGGGCCACGATTTTGATTTGTACGAGGCCAGTCGTGGGTCGGCCGGGGCTCCCTTCTCATCGGTCCGGCCACTGGACGTCCTGAACCGTTCGGGCAGCCATGAAGGGGCACCGTTTGTCTCGCCTGATGGTGGTTTCCTTTACTTCGCGTCCAACCGGGTCGCCCGTGCTGGTGAACCGACCAACCTGGACCTGTACCGGGCCCGCTGGACGGACAATGAATTTGGTGCTCCTCAGAACCTCGGGCCGATGATCAATACCGAGAACGATGAGACCGAGCCGGGAGTGTCGGCCGAGGGTTTTCGGTTGGTTTTTGCCACGAACCGTGACGGTCGGGACAGGCTGTACCGCAGCGTGGCCCGTGAGATCGAGTTGCAACAGGGGTGGGATTCGAGCCGGTTTGATTCGGTGTGGCTGGCTGTTGGTGACCAGTGGGGACGGGCGTTGTGGATCACCCTGCTGGTGGCCGGTCTTGTTGCCCTGGTGCTCTGGAGCCGGGGATGGTTGTGGCGACGGGCGACCGCATCGCGGTTCGTTTTTGGCAGTGTCGTCTTCCACCTGCTCGTGGTGTTGTCCCTGTTCCTGTGGAAGCTTGACGCGGTGGTCGAGGTGATCGCCGAGGTGGTGCAGGATTGGGAAGCGTCGACGGACCTGGTGGACGACAACCAGCACAAGTCGCAGGAGGATGGTCCCGAGTCCTACGAGAAGGTGGATGAACTGCAGTCGTTGGATGATGCGGCGACGCCGGAGGTGACCCGTCAGGTGACCGAGGCATTGAGTGTTCCGGTGCGAACCGAGTCCTTGTTGCCGCAAGTGCCCTTGAGGCAGGTCCAGTCCCTGCCACCGGAGATGGTGTTGCGGGTGGCTCCCAAGGCCGCGCCCAGGGAAACTCCGACGAATCCGCTGGAGCCACTGGAACGACGTCGTCGGACGCAACCGGATTCGACGGTGGCGATGATCGAGACTCCAGTTGACGCCACCCTGCCACCCGCCGAAGCGGTTGTGCAGGAGAAGCGGGTGAGGGTCGAGGCTGCAGCCGTGCAGAGGCAGGCCAAGTCGGTGTCGCGTCGCGTGCCCCGTCGGACCCGGGCTGCGACACCCGCACCGGCAACCGCCTCGCCGAAGGAGGTCCCGGTGGCCAAGACACCCGAAGTGGCCAGCGACGCGCCGCGCGAGGTGCGGATCGCACGTGAGAACCGGGTGGCGTCCGCGACGGCCGTGCCGGCGGCGGTCGTGGGTACGGCCGAGACACCGGAGGCAGCGCAGGCACCACGGGAGCAGCGATTGCAGGTGGCCAACGGTTCGCTGCCCCGAGAGTCGACGACAGTTCAAAAACAGGGCGCGACTGGCCGACTGGTCGATCGCCCGGCTCCCCGGATGTCCGAGGCGGCCCAGACCGACCAGGCACTTCGCGCGGTTGCGGCCACCCCCCAGCTGCCAACGGCTCCCCCGAGACGGAAGGTGAGTTCCACTCGCAGTCGTCTGGTGGCGTCCCGCACTGCCGCGGGAGTCGAGAGCGACGTGGTGCTCGACAAGCAGTCCACGGCGAAATCGACAGCCGAGAATGGGGTTCAGGTGGCCGATGCGACACTCTCTCGCAACGTCCCCCGTCGCCGTCGCCGTGTCGAGGCACCGACGGCGGGGCTGGGGCCGGACGATCCTCAACCCGCGGCGACGACTGGGGCGGAGATCGAGGCGGCCGAGGCCGTGGCCAACTCGGTGACCGGTGGGCCGGCCACGGTCCGTTCGGTGGGGCGCCGTCGCCGCCCGGTGACCAGGACGACAGACACCGCCGCTGGGGCCGAGGTCCAGAACGTGACTCCCGCCGCGGAACGCAGTGTGGACCTCGGCAATCTGCTGGCTACCAACCGGGTGTTGGATCGCAAGCCGGCCTCCGCCACCGTCAACCTGCGGACTCCCAGGGAGATGACCGGGCCGATTCGTCGGGTTCCGGATCGGGTAATCATTGGCGACCCGGGCCAGGTGGACAACAACAAGACTCCCGATTTTGGACCGCTGGTGTCGCGACTCGATCGTCGACGGGCCCGCGCGTCTCGCGTCGCACTGGGCGAGGACAATATCGGGCTGCGTGCGTTGTTCACGCTGAGGCAGGGTGACACGCGTCGGAAGTACATCAAGCTGTTCGGGGGCAGTGACGAGAGCGAGGAAGCGGTCAACCGCGGACTGGTCTGGCTCGCCGCGCACCAGTTTCAGAAGGGAAATTGGAGCCTGGATCGGTTTCATGAACGGTGCAAGGGACAACATCCCAATTGCACCGGGCTCGGGCGGGTTCGCTCGAATACGGCGGCCACCGGGATGGCACTGATGCCGTTCTTGGCAGCCGGACACACGCACCGCTCGGGGCGGCATCAGCAGGTTGTGGCCAGGGGAGTCAAGTGGCTCATTGATCAGCAAAAGTCCAACGGCGATTTGCTCAGCGACGGCGACTCGGCTCACGCCCACATGTACAGCCATGGCATCGCATCGATTGCGCTGTGCGAGGCGTACGGAATGACCGAGGATCCGAAGCTGAGATCGGCGGCCGAGAAAGCCATCAATTTTATTGTCCAGGCCCAGAACACCTCCACCGGAGGCTGGCGTTACAAACCGGGAGAATCAGGCGATACGTCGGTTGTTGGTTGGCAGATGATGGCCCTGAAGAGTGCCGAGATGGCCGGGTTGGTGATTCCTCCCAAGACGATCACCCTGTTGGACAAGTGGTTGCGTCGGGTTGAGGCCAATCAGCCGGTGGGAGGCTTGTTTGGTTACACCGACCGGGGAGTCAAGCCCGCAATGACCGCCGAGGGCCTGTTGTGCCTGCAGTTCATGGGGGTTGATCGAAACGACCCGAGAATGCGGGCCGGGGCTGATTACCTGTTGAAGAATTTGCCCAGCCGGAGCCAGCAGCGGACATCCTACTACTGGTACTACGCCACGCAGGTGATGTATCACATGCAAGGCAAATACTGGCTCGCCTGGAACGAACCACTACGCAAGACACTGGTGGCGACCCAGCAGGCCGGGGGACACATGGCGGGCACATGGAATCCGGCCGACACCTGGGAGAACCAGGGGGGGCGGATCTACGCCACGGCGATGAAACTGTTGGTCCTGGAGGTCTATTACCGGCACCTGCCGTTGTACGACCAGTTGGACGACGAATAATCGCCGCGCGGTGTGCTGCTATCCGAACAACTCGTCATAGAGTTCGTCGCTGTATCCGACTACCAGCGTCTTGCCACGTTTCAGCGTCGGCGCCCGGAGTGTTCCGCTTCGCCCGGTGATCAAGCCGGTCAGGTCGGCATTGCTGAGCCGTTCGGTGTTCATGTTGATGTGCCGGAACTTCCGGCCACGTGCGACATACAGGTGAGACGCCTGGCGTGCCAGGGTCACCGCGTGTCGTGCGTCGACGGTTTCGGTGCGAGCATCGGCCTGCTCGCGGATCCGGGCATCGGCTTTGGCAAGGAACCCCTGCGCTTTGACGCAGCTGGTTCATCCCTTGCGGTGGTAATACCAGTCGATCCGTGCGGACATGGATGGCGATCCCTGATTGACAAGAGTTCTGGTTGGTGAATCGGTAACGTAAGAGGTGACGGTGAGTGAGTTGGCCGTCGTCCCCGCGCCACAGTATGCTCACCTTCTCGTAGTGCCGATGAGACTGCAACCGTAGAGCGATGGAGAAGATCGACCGATGAATGAAACACTGTTTGACCTCACCGGCCGTGTGGCCCTGGTCACCGGCGGTAGCAAAGGGTTGGGCCTGGCAATGGCCCGTGGATACGCCGAGGCGGGAGCTGACGTGGTCATCTCGAGTCGGCACCAGGACGAACTGGATGCGGCACTGGTTCAGATCACTGACGGCTTGAGCGTGAAGGGGCTGGCCGTGGTGGCCGACATGACCAAGCGCGAGGACGTGAAGAGGCTGGCCGAGACGGCTCTTGCGGAAATGGGACGGGTCGACGTGCTCGTCAACAACGCCGGGTCGAACGTTCCCGAGGAGATCGACGCGATCACCGACGAGAACTGGGATCGGATCATCGAATTGAATCTCACCAGTTGCATGGCATTGACTCGCGAACTGGTGCCGCAGATGACCGAGCGGGGATGGGGGCGGGTGATCCACATCTCCTCGATCATGGGGCTGGTGAGCAAGGAGGGCCGCAATGCCTATTCGGCGACCAAGAGCGGGTTGCTGGGACTGACACGGGCCAGCGCACTCGACCTGGGCGGAAGCGGGGTGACCGTCAACGCAATTTGCCCCGGGCCGTTCCTGACCGATTTGCCGCAAAGTGTTTTGAGCGAGGAGCAGATCGCATTCTTCGCCGAGCGGACCGCGCTGGGCCGCTGGGGCGAGTGCCGGGAACTGGTCGGGACTGCGCTGTTGCTTGGCACAGATGCCGGCAGCTACATCACCGGCACATCGATCACCGTCGACGGCGGAACCGTCGTCAAGTCATTCTAGAACCCACCGGGCCGGGTGTCCCGCTCTCCGGCGGCCCCCCCGTGCCTCCTTCATTGTGAAAAGGATCTCTGCCATGGCCGGACGCGTTGTCTACTTCAGTGGTGAGTTTGTTCCGGAACGCGAGGCGAACGTGTCGATTTTCGACTGTGCCTTGATGTACGGGGACATGGCTTTCGAGATGACCCGGACGTTCGGTGGCGAACCCTTCAAGCTCCGTGAGCATCTCGATCGCCTTTACGGTTCTCTGAGACTTCTCGAAATCGACTGTGGCCTGAGCCTCGACGAGATGCTCGCGCAGACGCTGGTGACGCTCGAGAAGAACCAGGCCACGGAAGTCGAGGGAATGGACTGGTGGGTCATGCACGACGTGTCGCGTGGTCCGCTGCCGGTCTACGGGTCGCTGTGGCCCGAGGGAACCAAGCCGACGGTCACCATCAGCACCTGGCCTCTGATCACCCACATGGGAACGTTCGCCACGAAATACGACACCGGCGTCGACATCGTCGTTCCCGCCCAGCAGGCCCTGCCGGCTCACCTGGTCGATGCCAAGGCCAAGACCCGCAGTCGAATGCACTACAAGATGGCCGAGTTGCAGGGGCAACGAATTGGCGAGGGGGCCTGGCCGGTGATGTTTGATCCCGACGGGTTCATGGCCGAGGGGCCCGGGTGGAACATCTTCCTGGTCAAGGACGGGACCATCTACACGCCGGAACCCCGCAATATCCTCCAGGGTGTCAGTCGTGGGACGGTGTTCGAACTGGCCGAGCAGGAGGGGATTCCGATTGTCGAGGCGAACCTGGGGCGGTACGAGGCACTTCAGGCCGACGAGATTTTCTGCACGTCGACGTCCTACTGCATCGTCCACGGCCGGTCGTTCGAGGGCCAGGTCGTCGGGGATGGCCAACGTGGCCCGGTGGTCGAACGGTTGACCGAGGCGTGGCGACAACGAGTGGGTGTCGACATGGTCAGCCAGGCCCGCGAGTATGCCGAGGCATTGCCGGGATGGTTGGAGCAGGAGGTCGAGGCCAATCGGGCGGCGGTGGCGACTACCTGATCGGATCGCCCTGCTTCCAGGGCGCCGGGACGATCTCGTCGATCCTTGCGAAATGCTCGCAGGGAATCTCCAGTTCCGCTGCGGCCACCGCGTCGGCGACCTGTTCTGATCTCTTGGCTCCAACAACCAGCGACGACATTGCTGGCTGGGCCAGTGTCCAGGCCAGGGCGTACCGGGCCGGTGTCGTGTCGATCTCCGCGGCCAGGCCTTCCAGTGCCTCGAGCTTGTCGAACATGGCGTCGTCGCGTTCCCAGACCCACTCGGGCTTCTCGGCCGCACGTGAGTCTGCCGGGGCCTCTTCGCCACGACGGTACTTGCCCGTCAGCAGGCCACCCTGCAGGGATTGATATGGCGTGACACCGATCGAGAACTCGTCGCAAAACGGCAAGTCGTGCTGGAAATCGCGGCGGAGGAAACTGAAGGGGATCTGCGAGGAGACGGGACGAACCCAGTCGTGCTTCTCGGACAGCCACAACAACTGGCACAGTTGTGCGGCCGAGTGGTTCGACACGCCGACATAACGGGCCTTGCCCTGGCGAACGATGCGATCGAGTGCCTCGAGAGTCGATTCCAGCGGCGTGTGACGGTCCGGCCAGTGGATGATGTAGAGATCGATCACGTCGGTTTGCAGTCGCCGCAGGCTGGCTTCGACTTCTCGCTGGATGTGCAGCGGGGAAAGGCCACGGTCCTGAGGGCCCGGTCCCAGCGGCGCACCGACCTTGGTCGCCAGGACCACCTGGTCCCGTCGATCGGCGATTGCCTTGCCGGTGATTTCCTCGGCCACTCCGCCGGCGCTGCCCAGCACCCGGTCGTAGCCCTCGTAGACGTTGGCGGTGTCGACAAAATTGATTCCCATGTCGATCGACTCGTGCACCAGCCGGATCGCATCGGATTCGGGGACCGGAGTGCCAAAGGTCATCGTGCCCAGGCAGATCGGGGAGACGAGCAGGCCGCTGGAGCCCAGGGGACGCATTTCCATGGTGTGACTCACTGGAGGAAGTGTGAAGGAGCATCGGCCGGGGCCGGGTGCTGCAATGAGGATCGGCTAGGCCAGGATTTCTGCGACCGGCTCGCCATGCTGAGCGATCGGATAGGGGCGATCGGCGGGGTCGTAGATCGACATCGTGGTGTCCAGGCCCATCGCTGCATAGACAGTGGAGATGAATGCTTCGGGGCCGACCGGGCGATCACTGGGGTAGGCGCCGATACGGTCGGAACTGCCGTGGACGTAACCCTGTTTCACGCCGGCACCGGTCATCAGGATGTTGCTGCAGTAGGACCAGTGGTCTCGTCCCCCCTTGGCGTTGACCTTGGGAGTGCGTCCCATCTCGCCCATCACCAGCAGCAGGGTGTCATCGAGCATCCCGCGATCGTCGAGATCCTGGCACAG
>MDTE01140618.1_pt1 | contig 15632 bp, 22 predicted proteins | sample 811231 | NCBI WGS metagenome assembly MDTE01 (sample SAMN05326651, study PRJNA326480) | marine metagenome | isolation source: seawater | place: Indian Ocean: Red Sea | collected 2010
ATAGAAATAAGCAGATTTAAAGGTTTGGGTGAAATGATGCCTGCTCAACTAAAAGAAACAACAATGAACAGAGAAAGTAGAAAGTTAATTAAAGTTATACTGCCAAAACAAAAACCAAAGTTAAAAAAAACTAATAGATTAATAAGTGATCTGATGGGAAAAAACGCAGATTTAAGACTTAAATTTATATCTGAAAATGCAAATAAAAACCTTAGCCTGGACATTTAATGGTGCCCAAAGACGGAATCGAACCGCCAACCTACTGATTACAAATCAGTTGCTCTACCAATTGAGCTATTTGGGCGATACACATAAGTGCTGAACAACACCACCGTTTTCTTGCCAGACTTTATGTTTGTTTTGGAATTTTGCTAATTTATCTGCGTCTTCTTCAAAAAAAGTTTCTGATATAATAGAACCAGTAGGTTTCTCTACCACTTGCCAAAGTATCTTTCTACCTTTCTTAACTGGTTTAGTTTCGTAAGAAAGTTTATACTTATGCTTTGCTGGTCTCTTGTCGTTTCTGCTGAACCTTACTTTTTGTTTTGCCATCTTCTTCTTTTTTCTTCTTACCAAAAATACTTTCCCAATTCTCTTTATATTTTTTAGTAGGATACATTTTATTACTCTTATAAAATCTAGGTCTTCCCATATTATTTCCAATACGTATTAAAACTTAATACTATTCTTTCATCACTTTGATTAATACTTCCACCTGAACCGTGCATTAAATAACTCGGCCACATTGCCAATAATCCTGTTTTAGGTGTTAGTTCATAAGTTTCTCGGTGTGGAGAAACTGCTGTTGGAGATATAGGAGTAAGTGGATTCTGAAAGACTAACTTGCTACTCTTTTCATCTGCCTTTAAAAATATAACACCAGAAACAACTGAATTAGGATGGTTATGAAAATCTAATGTACTGCCTTTACCTTGTATATTACACCAAGAGTCTGCCAATCTTTGATTAGTTAGATAAACTTTATTAATAATTTTATCTGCTATATCTGTATGAAAATCTAAAATGTTAGGTTTTTGTTCTTGCATAGCAACGTAAGATGATTTAGCATCCCCTTTAAAGAAACTATAATCTAATAAATCTTCTTTTTTTATACCAAGAATTAAGTTATCTATTTCTTGTTGATTTAAAAAATCCTCTTGCGTATATAAATCTATTGTAAAAATTGGTGTCTTTTCTATCATACTTTAAAATCCGAAAACTTATCGTAGGCAATATCTTTCTCTTTCGGTTCCTCTTCTTTTTGGTTTGAATCAACTATGTTTTGTGCTTGTTGACCTACATCATACAATCTCATTTTTGCTCTATCAACTCCTATAATAAATGACCTATTAATTGCTGGATCATTATATCTATTCTTCAATTGTTTAATCTTTAACTGTCCTAATGCTTCTAAATCATCATTGGATATTATTGCAAACATAAAGTCTGCTGTTGCTGGCAATCCAAAACTTTCTGCTGTATCTTCTAATCCTATATCTGTACTCATAAAACCAGTTCTTGTTGTTTGTGTAGCAGAAAACAATGGTACATTAAATTCTACTGCAAGTCCTCTTAATTCTTCTGCAATTGCTTTGATATAGAAATAAGAACCTATATTACCACCTTTAAATCTACTTGACGCACATATATTTAAATAATCTATGAACACTACATCTGGTTTAAAACTTTTCTTTAATGCTAGTTCATTAAACAATGCTCTAAAATGTCCTGCGTGAGCAGACGCCGTTGGATATTCTTTAATAATTAATTTACCACCAGTCTTCTGTCTAATCTTTTCCATTTTATTATCATATAAATCTTTTGGCATTGTATGTAAATCGTCCATAGTTACATCTAATAAATTGGCGTCAATTCTTTCAGCAATTCTTTCTTCTGCCATTTCTAAAGTGATATACAATACATTTAAACCTTGTGCCAAATAAGCACTTGCACTATGACACATAAACAAAGACTTACCTACACCTGTACCTGCCAATGCAATATTCAAAGTCTTACTTGGAACACCACCTTTGGTTATTCTATTCATATAATCTAAATCAAATTGATATTTTGTTTCTTTAGTATGATACCATTTAAATCTATCTTCAGCGTCATCAATATAATCGTGTCCAATATGTTGGTCAAAAGATACTGCTAATGCGTCTGCTAATATACTAGGTATTGCTTCTGGAGTTCTCTTACTATCTTTCTTATCTAAAATTCTAATACCATCTAATACAGCATTATGTACTGCTTTATCTTTACAAAATCTTTCTGTTGTATCTAACAACCATTTTGGATCAGAATCTAACTTTGTTATAGAATTAACAATATCTTTTAATTGTGTATGTTCTTCTTCGTTAATATCTTTTCTTTGTGATAGTTCTATTAAGATTGATTCTTTTGTTGGAAGATTATTATATTTCTCTACAAATTTATATATTTCTCTAAATAAAATTTTTTCAGTTCTTAAACCAAAATATTCTTCTTTTAAAAAAGGTAATACTTTTCTAGCATAATCTTCTTGAAAAAAAAGATTATTTAATATAGTTGTTTCTAATCTATCTGAATTATGAAATGACTGCTGTACCATCTTTTAATTGTGTTTCTAAAATTTCTATTAATATATCACCAATATAATCTACAAATTCATTATTGTCAACATCTAATACTTCATCCGTAGGATTTACTTTAATAACAAAATCAAACTTCATTGGTAAAGTACCATCAGCATTTTCATCTTTTGCAAATCCACATTTACCATAATGATATATTACACCTCTATACTTACCTTCGGTAAGTTTTATACAAGAAAAATCATCACCTTCTCTTTGAGCGTAGGTAAATCTTTTACTCTTCTTCTGATCCGTATGTAAATTTTTGTCTTGCGTATTCATCTATCTTGTTTAATACTTCTTTTGTAAAATATTTTTCTGGATCATCATTGATTGCTTTACCAAAAACTTTAGAACCATCTGGCATTTCATATCTTGTTGATATTTTCTTAAAGATACCTGCCTCTTCACCAAGTTGAAGAAGACCATAATGTTTATCTAGTCCTCTTTTATATGTTAACTTAACATCAATTTGAGAATTTTCTTTTGTGATTCTTGACTTATATGTTTTGCAATGAATAATATTTCCAACTACTTCTGTGCCGATTTTTTCTTTTCGCTTACCTAAATAGATGATTGTTGAAGCGGCGTATTTCAAACCTGAACCACCGCCCATTTCTTTTTGTGGGAACATTGAACCAATGACATCATACGTATGATTGGTCATTAACATAGGAACATTTGCTTGTCCTAATTTCAATGTTAAAACTCTAAATGTGGATTTGACTATTTGACTTCTAGTCATATCTCTTGTTTCTTTACCTTCTGCTGTATCTGTCATTTCTTTTGTAGTAGATAACATACCTAAACTATCTAATACAAACATTAAAGGTTTTCTTTCTATATCTGCTTGTCCTAAATATTTGTCTAATATTTTTATTGACTGACTTCTAAATTCTTGTACTGTTGATACTGGTACAACTACAACTCTTTTACTATCAACACCTCTTGCTTCTATCATATCTTTTGATACTGCATTTTCTGATTCAAAAAATACTACGCCTGCGTCTTTATCGTTGTCTAAAAAGTTTTTGATTATACCTAATGCGAAAAATGTTTTACCAGTTGCGGCCTCACCTGCAATTGCTGTAATACGGTTGCCTGGTAACCCACCATAAATTGAACCTGAAAGAAGAGCATTAAAAGAATAAGAACCTGTGTCTATAAACGAAGTTACATCACCTGCTGTTATTCCTTCACTAGCTAAACTAGCAAATTCATTTCCTGTTTCTTTAATTATTTCTTTTAGAAAGTCTTTCATATTCGTCCCACTCTTTTTCTGTATAACTTATTGTGTACCATTTGATGTTGTTAATATAACATAATTCTCTAACCGAGTCAAGTTCCGTTGGCAGAAAATTTTGACTAATGTAATCATCATATCTTCTATATACTGTTATCTTCATACATATTTATATAAACGCTTCTAGTGTCCCTACTCTTGCGTGTTTAAATAGGTCTGTCTTCTCTCCAAAGCACCAAATATTCTCAATATAAGTCATTGCCATAAAGACATTTAACTCTTCTTTTGTTTTAAATTTTTTAGTACCTTGTGGTCTTTGCATAATCCTCATACCAATTTGACCTAAAAACTTATCTTTAAACCTATCAACTAATTCATCACTTGACCTATACCTGGTTCCTTTAATCTTTGGATCCATAATATTAATAAGCATAAATTTTGATTTACTCATTGTCTTTTCTGCAACAGGTATATAAAAATCATCACGCCATCTTTCATATTCGTTAAACTTAAACCAAGATTGATTCTCTTCTTTATCACCACCTTTATTATATTGTTCAGTACTGAAATAAGGTGGACTTGTAAATGCACAATCTATTTCTGGTAGTTCATTATAAGGTAAATCTTCTGCACCACAATTCCATATCTTAACAGTTTTGTTTTTAAAGAATTTACTATATTCTTCTATCTGTTTCTGATATATTTTATATGTATTTGGATTAGGATCGCAACCATAATAATGTGTTGCCTTACTAGCAAAGAAACCAGCTAGTCTATCTCCCCAACCACAACTGGTATCTAATACTGTTTCTGCATTGGTCATATCATATATTGTTTTTGCAACAACTGGTTTAAATTGTGTTGCAACATACGTACCTAATCTTATTGCTTCTCTATAACTATTTGGTGATAAATCTTTAGTACTATTCACACCTCTCCACAATGCACCTAAACATTTCCATATATCTTTTGCATTACCATTTTTAAAAACTTCTATTGGTGCTCTAAAACTATAACTTGAACAGTTTAATCTTAAATGTTGATGAAAATAATTACTACACTTATTATATATTGATGGAGCGTCAATTAATCCTAGACCATATTTTGAATAAGGATACTTATAGTCATCATATTTTTCAAATATATCTTTATGACTTTGTTCGTTAGGTGTACATAGTTTACTAGTATCAAACTTACTTAATTTTATTATATTATCTTTCATATCATCATATGAAATTTTATTTAAAGGAAATTCTGGTCTATATTCAGCAATATATTCTGATAATAGTTCTCTAAATTTTTCTTTACCTATTTCATCTGTCCAATTTTTAAATTGAATAGAATCCATTATAGGCAATCTATTTTCGTCTGCGAATTGTTTAAGGTCTAGGTTTTTCATTGTTCCATAATATTAATAATAACATTGGTATTATAATACATAAAGCTGATAAAGTCAATGCGAGTAATAATGTCATACAAAAAACGGATTCACTTTCTTTAATCTCTTCTCTATGTCTTTAAAATAATTCTTTTCTCTTTCTATCAAGTAATACTTACGACCTTCTAATAACGCCGCTTCTCCAGTAGTACCTGTGCCTGCAAATGGATCCAATACTGTTCCATCTTTAGGTGTAACTAACTTAACAAGATATCTCATTAACTCTAATGGTTTAACTGTAGGATGTTTCGTATCTCCTTTTTCTTTCTTACTTGCTTTAGCACAATAGAAAAATCTTGCAACTGTTCCATCTTCTCTTACTTGTGGACCTGCACCAAAATATTCTTCTTTCGCTGTCTTTTGTCCACCTAATTCTTTACCCATATTACCAAAACCTGTAACTTTAACATTCGGCCAATGACCTGATGTACTTTGTTTAGGAAAACTTTCAATCACTTCGTCTGATCCATCGTGTATAACATTAGCAGGATATCTTCCATCTATTTTTTCTCCTTTACCAGTTTTCTTTAAACCTAATTTATAAATTGCCTCTTTATGTTTTTTAGGTTCTCTTCTGTTTTTAGTTGTGTCCCACTCATATCCAGGCACTCTACACTCATCTATGTTTAAACTTTTATTAACACCCTTACGTGCCATTACAATTGGTTCACACGCAGGTTTTAAATAGTTTTTTCTTTTAGGAAAACCACTACCATATAACCATTGTATCATATCAAATATTTCAAACCCAGCGTCTTCTACTGCAACTGCCATTCTATGATAATTTCTAGTAGCGGCAAAAGATAATAGTACTGCACCTGGTTTTAAAACTCTATATACTTCTTTCCAAAAATCTTTATCAAATGCTATATCACCACCATCCCAAGTCTGTCCCATAAATCCTTTAGCTGCTCTATGATAAGGTCCATTACGACCTTCTTTCTCATCTTTATTATTAATGCCTTTTTGACCTGGTCCAAATCGTTTAAGTATAGACGCCAAATGATATGGTGGATCAGTTACACACGAATCAAACGTATTGTCTTTAACTGTTTTTAAATGTTTTAAACTTTCTTCATTAATTAGCATAAATTACCGATATAAATTTTATTATAAACACCCATAATACTAGTGTTACAAATTTCATTTTAGTCATTGCCAAAACTTCTCCTGTTCTATAGGCAAATACTATTGCCATAGCAACTGCAAATGCGTCAAACATATTAACCAAAGAACGCCTCCAGACTTGCTTTCTTTTCGTGTTCCCAACCTATTGAGTTCAATATAAATCTCATAGGGTCTAGGAAAGTCTTTTCAAATTGTAATTCATAATCAACATATTCTTTTAAGTTAAACTCTTTTGGTAATTGAGTTACATAACTAATCACATCAAACTTAAATGGATTTGCCTCTAACAATTTAATAAACTTAATCTTATCTCCTTCTTGAATATAAGGATACTTATTCTGTAATTTAAATTGTTTTATTTGATGATTATAAATCAATGCACCCTTAACGTGTATAGGTGTACCTTTAATAAACACATCTTTACTACTACCATATTTTCTCATATTATTACAAGACCTTGGAAAGGATATCTTCTCGGCAGGTAGTTGCATAAATTCTTTTTTAAAATCTGCAATGAAAGTATGTAAATCACTTTCAGATTTACTCATTATAATTTTAATTGCTTCTTTAATCTTACCTCGGCAAACTTGTGGAGTTGAAGATTTAATCGCCTCTATACCCATAATCTTTAATTTAGGTTCTTTTAATCTTACATCTTCCTCATCTAATACATTTAACATATATCTTTTTTTCGCAACCCATATACCTTTGTTGGCAATAACTTCACGTGCCATAACCATTGCGTTTTTATATGCGTTAGTATAATCTGCAACATCTTCAAACTGTTTCTTAATATATGGTTCTAATTTATTATCACATACCTTACCTATGAAATCACATATTTGTTGGTCTGTTTTACCCTTACAAGTCTTCTCTACAAGTTTATCTAATGAAACATATATTGAATCTGTATCAGACGCTAGTACATAATCTACTTCACCGTGTGTCTGTAATACTTGATTTAAATATTCATTTACTTTTTGTTCTACAAATCTAATTATAAACTGACCTGCTGTAGTTACAGCACTTGCTTGTGCTATATCATAATATCTGAAATACTGGTTACCTATTGCACCATAACAACTATTTAATGCAATCTTTCTTGCCCATTGTACATTATGACATCTAGCAATTTCTTTCTTTAATTCTTTTGTTGGTGTTAGTTGATATTCTTTTTTTGCTTTCAACTCACGTTTCTTATATATCACACGGTCTTTATAAATCTTTTCAATCATTTCAGGTAAGAAACCTTGACTATCATTTTTAAACATTGCACCGTTAGGTGTTATACAAGCACCTTCTGTTTTTAAATAATCTAGGGGTGTCTTCTTACTCAACATTTTATTCACAGAAACACCAGATGGTTTAACACCTAATATTTTTTCGGGAGAAATATTATATTGTACAATAATATGTGGATAAAGTGAGTTGATATCAAAAGACACCACCCATTTTTGCATACCAAGTCTAGGTTCTTTCACATACGCACCTTCGTACTTGGTGTCTTTTATGTGGTCTTCTCTAGGAGGTACACAAATCTTTTTTGTCATCAGGTGGTTTGCGATTAATGTATCCCAAACTCTTACCTGTGAGAATATATCGTTATAATTTACTTTAGTTTCATACGCAAAGGTTAAAGACAAATCAATTAGACCTAACTTATCTTCTAATGCGTCAACTATTTCTACGTCTTGAATATTATACTCTACAAATTTTTGATAATCTTTTGTATAGAATTCTTTAAAAGTACCATATGGATTTTCTGTTTTAGATTCACCTAATTCAGTTTCACCTATAAAAGATAATCTATAACTTTCTTGTCTTGTTGGTATAAACCATTTATATAAATCAAGATAATCTAACATTGCAATACCATACAATGAATAATATGTATTAGGTCTTCCTCTTACAACTATCTGTTCAGTTTGAATAAGATTCCAAGGCGACATTCTATTTGCAACTTTGGCACCTGCAACTAATTTAATTCTATTCATCAAATAAGGCAAATCAAAAAATTTAGTATTCCAACCTGTAATAACATCTGGATAATTCTTTAACCAAAATTTCATAAACTCCATTATTAAATGTCTTTCATCTTTACATTGAATATAAGTTATATCTGTACGTAAGGTTTTAAACTCACCTACACCCCAAGTTATAATAGATTTATTAGATTGATTTTTAACTGTAATACATAACAGTTCTTCTATTGGATTATCTACTTCTGGAAATCCATTTTCACACGTACACTCTATATCTAATGTGAAAATTTTAATTAAATCTTTTGACCATTTAATTTGTTTTGGATATTCTTGATTAATATATTGATAATGGAATCTTTCAAGTCCATAGACAGGTGCATTTTGAGTAGCAATATCTCTTCTAAATCTACGAGCAGAATCAATAGATGAAAAAGTTATAGGTTTTAAATTATGTCCTTGTAATGATTTAAATTCTTCTTTGTTTTGTGATACTGAATATAATGTTGGTGCAAAATTAATCTTCTCTTTAAACTCTTTGTTATCTCTTACACCTCTAACAAGTAGTTTGCCTTTATATTCTATTACATTTTTATAAAAGTTCATCTGGTCTCAAATGGAGTATTAAACCGTCAAGTTCTTTAGTAAGTTTTATTTGACAACTTAATCTACTAACTCCTGGTTTATATCCTTTTTCATATTCTAATTGTTGTTCTTCTATTGAAATATCAGTAGGCGGTGGCACTTTATCTTTCCACTTATCATCAACATATACGTGGCACGTACAACACATACAATTACCTCCGCAATCAGCAGGAATTTCTGGTATTGGAACGTGTGATTCAAATTTCGCCGCCTCCATTGCTGTTAATCCTTCTCTGGATTGAACACGAATTTTGGATCCGTTTCTTACAAAATAAACGTCTATCACTTTTTATCTAATGTAGGCAAACCTGTTTCAGTTATTAACTGTTTATTAGGTGTTACAATAGATGAAGTTGTATTTGTATAACTTTTTTGTATTTGTTGTTTTGCTTTTGATATTGATATTACCAAATTTTTGTTAATGTCAATCGTTTCTCCTTCTGAATATGGAGCGTAAGGCGTCATCATTAACTGCACAGGTTTTCCTGGAGCAGATTGTGTTGGTATGATAACGTATCCTTTTTTGATTGTAACTTTTTCTGAACCTTCGGTAATGTGACCGATAACATCTTCTCCTGTCATCAATCTACATATTAAGATATCACTTGCCATTATATTTCTCCTTAATTATAATATATACTAATTCTGTTTAATTGTCAATGCTAGTCCTAGGTATAAATGGTGAATAACCTAACTCTTCTGCTTTTTGGTCGTCTTCTCCGACAATTGCTTTAACTTCTGGAACATAATGCTTTAACATATCTTCTACACCTTGATGTAATGTTTGTTTTGACATTGCACAACCAGAACAACTACCTGCTAGTTCTAATTTTGCTACACCTAAATCCATATCAAAGTCCAGATAATTTATAAACCCACCGTGTTGAGCAACAGCAGGTGCTACTTTATCTTCCAAGACAAATTTAATATCTTTTGCTATCTCTTCTTTACTTCGTGATTGGTTGTCTGTCATCTAAACTATACTTTGTTGTTATTATATATTTTCTATTTGGATTAACCATTACATTAAATCTATTCATTGTTTCTCTATCAAATAATATTTTTGATTTTTCATCCCTATCATCTAATGTAAATTCTACTTCTTTATAATATCCACCTGCAAATTCTACATCAAGTTTTATTACTATTCTTTCTTCTTTATAATCTCTTAATCCACCAACATTAATTGTTTGCTTACGTATAATATCGTTTGTAAGTGTCTTACCTTCTAATGACCAAGTAACTTTACCACCACTAGTTTTCATTTTATCTGCGTGTATAACAGAATTACCAGAGTTACCTGTATCAAATTTACCTACTATACGTCCAAATGGATGTATATGTACAACTTCTTTATAACCACACTCGCTAGGAACCTTTTTCCAGTTCTCTCTATTTTCAAAGTGTTGTACTATTTCTTTACTTAAATTTCTGTTTGTTGCTTCTTCTATACCTTCTGTACCTGGTGAAGAGTTAACTTCAATAACAAATGGTGGTTCTTTTGTTCTATTTTCTGAAGGAATAAAATCAACTGCAACCCATTGACCATCTACTGCCTTAGCAGCTTTTAAACTTTCTTCTATTTCTATTTTTGTTAATGTTAATTCTTCTACTTCTGCACCTCTTGATACATTACTTCTAAAATCTCCTGGTACAACTTTTCTTTTCATAGCAGCAAATATTTTACCTTGTAATACTAAAACTCTAGCATCCCATTTAGTTTTTATATATTGCTGTAATAGTATATCAGAATCCTCATCTTGTTTATTAAGTAATTGTACAATTGAATCTAAAGATTTTTCTGATTCAATAAACAAGACACCAACTCCTTTTGATCCTCTTAATGTCTTTAATATAATTGGAAACTTTTCTTCTAAACTATCAAATGATTCCATTGAATTTTCTGGATCGGTTACCAATACAGATTTAGGTTGTCTAATACCATAATCTGCTAATCTTAATGAAGTTCTATATTTGTCGGCACACATACTAACACATTGTCTACTGTTAATAACACAAACTTGGTGTTTTTCTAATCTTGATACCAAGTCCATCCAACTATCTCTACGTACTACTGAACCTCTTATAATAGCAATTGTATCTTTAGCAGATACTCTAAATCCTTTTTTGTCATCTTTGTTATGGAAATACAATTCTCCATCATCTTCAACAGTTACATAACCTCCTGTGTTTCTATAGATATATCCCTTATGACCAAGTTTTTCTGCTTGCTTCATTAAGTTTTTTGCTGTATGGAAATTTAAATCATTTTCAGGTTCGTCTGAAATGACCATTAATCTATAAGGTCCAGAAGTTTTTGCTTCTGTTATGTAATCTTTGAAATTTGGTATCTGCATTTATTCATCACTCATTGGACTGGTAACAGCTGTTTCGGGTTTCTTTTCCTTCTTGTCGTCCACTTTCTTACCTATGTTATATTTAGCAGATAAAGTCCATTCTTTTTTTTCTTTAAATGGTAATACTTTTATCTGACTTAACGGTGCTTTATTTTCCGTTGCGTCCTTTTTAACTATATCAATTAAGTTCCAATCTTGTAATAATAAAGATATGGTATTTCTTCTTTGAATATCGTTTTGAGTTAATGTAGATTTTTTACCATCTAATGCAAATAGTTCCTTGAAATGGACTATGTAATATTTGCCTTGTTTATGTAGTATATGACAAGATTGATAAAGTGTTTTATCTTTACGACTTGCTACACCTATTCTTGTTAATGTTTCCCTGACCTTTAGAAAATCGTCAGGTTGTTTGATGGTCACTTCTAGCATATCGCTAGCCGACCAACTAATAATATCTTCGCTCATTTAAACTTTCTCCCACCTTGTATAAGTTTTAGTTTAATTCCTTCAATTTGGTCGTCTGTAAGTATGTTGAGAGCTTCCTTTGCCTTTGAATTACTATATCCATAATACCTTTTTACTATCTCTAGATTCTTCAACTTGGTTTGTGATAACCACTTACCTCCAAATCGCCTTTTCTTTCTAATACTATTTATGAAATAGTGAAATTGCATACGTCTTGGTAGGAAATGTAATCCGTTCATTTCATTGCTATGCATTATGGTATCATAGAACATAGATAGACAACGGTTAATTACAAATGGAGGATACTTCTTTTCCCAGGTTGGGTCAGGTGTGTCTAATAAATTCTCTTTTGTTTCATTAATTGCTTTAAGGTAATCTTTTAGTTCATACATTTTATATATGATACCTTTCTGTAAAATCTTTTGGCAATCCATTAGGATCGTATTGTTCTTCTTTAATATTAACTTCTATATTAGTTCTACCTATTATTCCTAAAACAACTGCTCTATGTCTTCCATCAACTACGAAATACTTATTTTCATATTTAATACAATCAATTGGTTTAAATTTAGTAGGATCAAAATTTTTTATAATCTTGTCTATATTATCTATAGATAATGCTGATTGTTTAGATTTATCCATCCATAATTTAGACAATGGCATTTCTTGTTTACCTTTAGGAAATTTTGGATTCTTATCCCAACCTTTTTTATAATATAAATTAGAAGTTTCTGGTAAGATATTATTGTCCCAACCTTTTTTAATAGCTGGTAAATATTTTCTTTGTACTTCTTCAATTAAATGTATTATACTTTTTAAGTTCATTTAAAATTTAGTTCCGTGTTGTCTTAAAAATTCTTTATCTTCACCATTAATTTCTTTTAGTTTTCTAACTTTAGGTTGTTTCATAGGAATTAAAATCATTTTTACTCCTTGTTTAGTTGTATGTTTATAATAATCAAACCCTTTATCAATTTGATATAAAGCACACTCATTAAATAATGGGTTTTTATTTTTGTAAAATGTGGGTACTTGAACAAAGATAAGATAATCAGCATTTTTACATTTTTCTAATTGGTGATTATCTTTTATTGTAAAACAAGTTCTAGTTACAAAAGGAACCTGTGTTTTACCTTCAAGTGTTTTATTTTCAAAAAGAGTAAAATCTTTTATACTATCATATTTATCACTAGACCTTTTTATTGGAATCTTTAGTTCATTAAAATATCTTTCAATAATTTCTTCTCCTCTATTTCCCAAAATTTCTTCTATTGTCATAAACTAAATGCTCCAAAAAAATTAGGATTATTAAAAGTCATATAAACTACAAATATTATATACATTAATAAAAACACATATAACATTAACATATATTTCATTTGAATTTACAGTTTGCCATTATTTCTGTTAAACAAGCAACCATATTAATCTCTTGGTCTGCTACCCAAACAGATTTATATTGATATCCTGCAATAACTAAAACTGCTTGTGGTATGGATTGTGGTTGTAGATGTTTATATAATATTTCATATACACTTGCAAATAATGATGATGGTTCTTTATCTAGGTTTTGAATAACCCATTTTCTCATATCATTAAATCTTTTTTCTTTTAAAATTGCAATAAGTTTTTTAGTATCTGCTTCAGTTAAACTAAACAATACGCCACTATCAATTTTACCTCTTACTGAATATCTTTGAAGTTCGTTAATAGTTCTTCTAAAATCTGGAAAGTATTTCTGGATTAATTCTGCAAGTACTTTTTTATCATACTCTATTTTTTCTTCTTCTAAAATACCACATAATCTAGTCATAAGTGCTGTTGCTGTTTTAACTTTTTGACCATTGTTAATCGCAAAATCAATAACAGTACAACGACTATGTAATGCTGGTAATATCTTATTCTTATAATTACAAGTAAAGATAAATCTACAATTATTATAAAATGTTTCTATGAAATTTCTTAATGCAGGTTGGACAGACTCAGCGTTCATATAATCCGCCTCATCTAATATAACAACTTTATGACTTCCTGTTTCAGTTAAAGATACAGTTGACGCAAAGTTTTTAATCTTATGCCTTAATGTATCTATATGACGACCTTCATCTGATCCATTGATGATAATATAATCAAGACCTAACTCTTCACATAAAGCACGTGCTACAGTAGTCTTACCTGTACCTGCCGTACCTGATAGTAATAAGTTTGGGATTTCTTTTTGTTTTACAAATTGTTTAAAAGTTTCTTTTAATTCATTTGTTAAAATACAATCGTCAATTTTTCTAGGTCGGTATTTCTCAACCCACAAATTTTCTGCCATAATATACTCATCATTTAAAATTCAGAATCAGGTTCTAATGCTATCCAATACTGTACTGGTTTATTTCTATTTACAAAATGACTTATTCTTTGTTTAGAAATAGCAATATCATAATCATCTGGTATAATTTTCAAGTTTTCTGCTTTAAAATATGCTACAAACTCTTTATCAGTTTCACCTACTACAGCAGAATAATCGTTAGATGATTTATTCTTTTTATCAGTTGCAATCATTGTAATTGTTTTTCCATCACCTTTAACTGCAATATCTGGTAAGTTTAATGTAACTATACCTTTTTGTAAATCAGCAAATGCTTTATTCTTTAATGTAAAAGTTACATACTTATCAGGCATATTGATTGATTTAGTTGGTGCAACTATTACTGATTTATCTGCAAAGAAATATTTAACTGATTGTCTTGAATTGGCGTCTTTAATAACCAATTTATTGGTTCCATTAAATTGAATATCTGATTTATTAAATAACTCAACTGCTCGTAGAAATTCTGGTAAATCGTATATCGCAAATTCTTGCTCAAATTTATTATCTATATCTGCTTCGGCAAGAATATTCTTTAAAGTAGAGATAGTCTTCAATTGCTTTCCAGGTTTTACTAAAATATTTTTATTAATTTCAGCAAAGTTTTTTAGAATAGCAACTGTATTGTTTGATAGATTCATTTCAAATCCTCCATAATTTATTAATTATATACTTTTATATACTAAATGTCAATGTTATAAACTTTTTAAAATGTTTAATGGATCAGTAGCAACATAAGGGTCATCATCTTTTCCTTGGTCGTTGATACCTTCTTCTTCAAACCATTTAATAATTTTACCATCTTCAACTATGAACGCATATCTCCAAGCTCTCATACCAAAACCTAAATGGGTTTTATTAATTAACATACCCATTCGTCTAGTAAAGTGACCGTTTCCATCAGGTATTGCCTTAACGTTAGTTATTTTAAGACTATCAAACCAAGCATTCATTACAAAAGAATCATTTACTGATAGACAATAAATTTCATCTATACCTTTTGATTTAAACTCTTCATAGAGTCTTTCAAAATTTGGTAATTGTTTGCTAGAACACGTAGGTGTAAATGCACCTGGTAAAGAAAAGACCAATTGTTTGCCTGCAGGAAATACATCATTGGATGTAAAAGTTGTCCATTTACCTGCGACTCGCTCTTTGAATACCACATAGGGTATACTTTTATTTACTTCATTACTCATAATGATTCATAATATATTATTTTGTCTAAATTGTCAATCCTGGTTATCTATCAATTCGCAAGTTATTTCATCTGCTTGTAAACCTGCTTCTTTATCGTATATCCACACATAGGAAAAGTGAACCTGGTCACCTTTTTCCACGCATTTCTTACCAAATGATAGTTTAGGATTTTGTACACAACTGACAAGAATCAAACTCAT
>MDTE01017567.1_pt1 | contig 15631 bp, 8 predicted proteins | sample 811231 | NCBI WGS metagenome assembly MDTE01 (sample SAMN05326651, study PRJNA326480) | marine metagenome | isolation source: seawater | place: Indian Ocean: Red Sea | collected 2010
CGTTGCGGAGACGAGACGCGCCGAAACCCGTCAAACTCGGGAAACACACCGGGATCACGAGATGGGACACGATCTCGCCTACGAAGAAACGAAGGGATTAGAGACACACGCACGATGTGTTAGCGAAAATAGCGGCGAATTTGACGCCTGTTTGTGATGACAAAGCGTTACGCGTAGAAGAAGGAAAACGAATTCCGCTTTTTTGTGAGCCGTTTTTGCTCACGATCTGAGCCTTCGTGCTCGCTCAGCCAGCGGAACCTGAGATTGAGTTTCGTCTTCGCCGAAAGAGAGACGCCGCGCACGTGCGGGCGATCGATCAAGAACATCAGCATCGTCTCGAAGAGACGCTCGCCTCGCCGAACCAGAGCGAGGCTCTCTGAAGGTACTCGTAATGAACTCTTGCATGTCCTCGCACACGCGCGAGCCGTGACCGCAAGATCGACACTTCCATTGGCTAGAACTCTGTCGATATCTCAGGTCACCGACTTCAAGGGTTTGATTCGGCGGAAATCCCCTGTCTCGAATCAGTTTCTCAAGTAGTTTTCCGTAATCGTCGCCCCCGTTATATGCCGAGTTGTAATTCCACCAGCCGCGGGTTGGTTGCCGTGCGACTTGGTTTTGCTCATCGTAAAAGCGTTTCGCGGTTTGAGAGGTTCTGACCCCTGCTGCGTCGAAGCCTTCTACTTTCAACCCAGCGAGATTGCGAACGCGAGATAGAGCGACGTACGCTTGGCCGTCGGCGAAGAAGTCCCCGCACTCTATGTATGCGCTATCCAACGTCATGCCTTGCGACTTGTGAACTGTAACCGCCCAGGCAAGGGTTAACGGAATCTGCGTCCTCACATTTGTCCCTAGTCCCGCGGTTTCGAATTTAAACTCGCAAGGAAGCATCGGCATAGCCTTGTCGTAGCCAGTGAAGAGCGCGTACGGAACGACAGCCTTCTCCTCTTCCTTTGCTATCTGCTCCTGTATCCATTTGAGCTGTGCGTCTAACACTTCGAGCGATCTCGTCATCGTTTCCGCTTCGTGAGCGGCCACAGAGGCGTCCGCAATAGTGGACTTCGCTTTGTCATCGAGATCTTTTTCAAGGCTCGCCTTGAGCGCTTTGATCTCGTCGAGACACTTTATCGCGGGTTCCATTCTCGAAATGTAACCTCGCGTCCCATTTACCAATCTTCTTGGCGTGCGAACGCCGTCAACCTCAATGAACGTGTCCAAGTTCTTAAGGACCATAACCTTCGCTCCTTGTTTCAACTCCAACTTCTCGGCGACGCGACAACTCGATTTCAGTTTCGTTCGCCAGAGGTCGCGAAGGTCGCGCTCGCGCTCGGCCGCGACTTCATCGTCGATATCGTCCGGCACGTCCACCGTATCCTCGGCGAAGAACGTCGCGCTCGTGGATCGAAGCCTATTCAGGCCGCTTCCGTTTATTTTGTCGGCTTCGGCGTTTGTACCGACGATTCGAAGTTCCCACCTTCCGTCTCTCGTTCCCGAGGAGTTCCTCTGGTACAACTGTTGAAACTCCCTCACCGCGCCGCTATTACCTATGCGAATGTTTTTCAACGCCTCGACGAACTCTAAGTCGTCCTTTTGCCTGTACACGGTCTGCAGAAACACCGTTTTCACGTTCAATTCTTCCCACGTCCACGACTCAAATAACCACCCGCGGTTGAGAAACAACCCCGGACAAAATCCCAAACCGCTCCTCGCGCGCCTCTCCGTGTCATCCACCGGTCCGAGCTGTAAGAAATCACCGAACAAAATCATCTGAATCCCCCCACACGGTCTCGGATCCCCGCGCAAGCGCTTCAGATGATGACTCAACCGATCAAAAAACTCTCCGCTCAACATCGACACCTCGTCCACGAGCAAGACGTCGCACTCGCGCACGCGCCGCTTCACCTCGACCGACGCGTACCCGAACCCCTGATGAATCGTCTTACTCACCCCCAATCCACAAAACGCGTGTATGGTCGTTCCTCCGATCGCTTCCGCGGCGATTCCCGTCGACGCCGTCGTCGCCGTCCTCCTCCCCGCGCCCGTCAACGCCGTTCGAATCGCGCGCAGCACCCGCGTCTTCCCCGTCCCCCCCACCCCCGACACGAACGCGTTCTCCCCTCGCAGCGCCGCCTCCACGCACCCACGTTGCCTCTCATCCAACGTTTCCAGCGCTTCCGCGCCCTCATTCGCCTCCGTCGTCGGCACGGCGAGCGTCGAGAACGCATCCACCAGACGTTCCATCTCGCGCGCGCCCGCGCCGATGATCTCCTCCCTCTCCTCCGCGCGCATCGCGCCCGCGTCTCGCGCGTCGTCGACCGAGGTCACGGCGACGTCTCTCCCGACGCCTCGTCGCGTCTCTCGTCGCGTCGCTTCGCGGACTGCGCGAGGACGACGTCGTCGTCGTCGATCGCATCATCCATCGAATGAAATCGAGGCACCCCCCGCATCGCGATCGACGATGTTACCGCCGGTCGCCTCGACTCGAACGAACGAACGATCGAACGACCGACCGATGACTCGACGCGTTTTCGATCGTTTCGAGACGCGCGCGGGACGAACGGGCGTCGCGGGAAACGCGCGCGCGCGTCTCGGAACGACCGACGAATCGAACGCGAATCGAACGCGAATCGATCGACGACGCCGAGAGGCGATATGCCGCGTCTGTGCGCGACGATCGACGCGAGCGAGGGATCCGGTTCGTTCGCGCGAGGGAGTGCGCGCGCGCGCGGCGACGACGACGCGACGAGACGCGCGAGGAACGTTCGCGATGACGATGATGGTCATCATCGACACGTCGCCTCGACGACGACGACGACGCGACCGCCCGAGCCGCCCGTCGACGACGCGACGCGAACGACGTTGGACAGAGGATACAATTTTCATCGTCTGTACACCGAAGACGAACGCGACGAGACCGTGGCGTGGGAACACTTGCACGATCGACACGAGTTTCGTCCCCACATCGACACCGGGTTCAACGCCGACGGCACGGTGAAGACGCCGGACGCGCCTCGCGCGCCGGGATGGAATCCGCGCGAGCTCACGTTTCGATGGCCCGACGGAAGTCTGCGAAAAGAGTACCCACCGCGAAATCCATACGTCGTCGCCGCGCGAAGACGCGTGAGTGGACTCGTGCATCACTGTCGAGTGAACGGCGGCGACGAGGCGTGCGCGGCGGGGAAATCGTATCGATTCGGCGTCGGCGTCTTGTGGTGCGCGCACGCGCGGTATCTCGTGGATAAACTCGGGATCCATCCCGAGACGAACGAAGAGGGTGAATTTTATGGATACGATCCGGAGAAGACGGATCCGTTTTTACGAAGGGATCACGTCGTGAATAAAATGTTTCGCGCGGCGGGAACGCCGTACGAGGAGGCGTTGGAAAAGGAGCGACGCGAGTACGAGGATATGCTTCGAGCGCGGTTCGACGACGTGCAGGAGGGACGAGGGAATGTGTCGCAGTGTGAGAATTTGAACCCCGATGGACCGGGACGGATCGTCGATTTTAGGTGCGAAAAGGTTGGCGAACCGGATCCGTTACCGCCGGAGGCGTACGCGCCGAGCACCGGTTTGGACGAGATTGAATGATTGAATAATCGAATAATCGAATAACGCGCGCGTCTCGCGCGCGTCGTTCTGTAATCGTAAAAGCGAGCAAATAATGATTGAATTAAACGATACTGTACCGTCACGACGTTTGGAAGATGTTTTGCGACGTCGATTTACCAACCTTTTCGGCGGCGCGATCGAGCTCTTCGATTTCGCTCGACGTCAGACGCCATCCCAACGAACCGAGATTATCTTCGAGTTGACGCATGTTTTTCGCCCCCGGAATGGGGACGGTTTCTTTGCACATGCACCAATTGAGCGCCACCTGCGGGAGCGTCTTCCCGCCGTGCGCCTCGCCGACTTCGCGCATCGTCTCCAAGAGCGTCGGAAGCGGCGGCAACACGCCCTTGTACGCGAACCCGCGAATGCCAGGCGGTGGGTTCTCGACGCTGTATTTCCCCGTCAACAATCCCAACGCGAGCGGGCTGTACGCGATGAGTTGAATTCCCAGCTCGTCACACGTCTCCTTGGTGCCGTTCAACTCGGGAAATCGACTCAACAGGTGATACTGCACCTGCAGCGTGGAAATCGGCACCCCTCTCGCCGACATGTACTTGTGAATCTTTCGCAACTGTTTCGGTCCGTAATTCGACAATCCCACCGCCCCGATCACGCCCTCGTCGTACGCGTCCGCGATGCCCGCCCACAGCGCCCCTTCCTGCAACGGTTGGTAGTTGCCCGTGCTCCAGTGCAACTGCCCCAACGGAATCCGATCCGTCTGTAACCGTTTCGCGCTCTCTCTCGCAGCCTTGACGAACGAACCGCTCGTCACCCGCCACGGGAACGGCGCGAGTTTCGTCGCTAAGATGACGTCCCTCGCCTTGTCGCTCGGACACGCCTTGAGGAATTCGCCGAGTAAAATTTCGCTTCGTCCGTCGAACCCCGCGCCCGTGCCGTAACTATCCGCCGTGTCGAACAATCGCACCCCGGACTCCACCGCGCGATTGAACACGCGCTGTAGCTCAGGATCCATGGACTCATCGTACTCCTGCGCGCGATCATCGGTTCGATCGACCTCGTCAATCTCTCGTTCCCGTTCGCGCGATTTCGTCGGCGCGTCTCTTCTCGAATCGATTCATCGCGCGCCCTCGAGGACGCACCCACACCGCCGTGTTCCCCCAACTCCACGTCCCGATTCCGAGTTCACCGATGTCCGTCAACGTCGCCCTCGTCGTCTCCTCCACCGCTCGCGCGTCGCGTCCACCGACCATCGCGCTCGCCGCGCCGATCATCACGATGTCTCGCCGCCCCACCGTCGCGCGCGCGCGCGCGTCTCGCGGGCGACTCCCCGACGACGACGCTCGCGCGGAGACGCGCGAGGCGTTCGACGCCATCGCGCGAGGCGTCATTCCACGAGACCGAGGCCGAGGATTCCCCGTCGAGGAATGAGGGGAAAGAATGACGTGAGATGAAAGAAATCGAACCGTCGTCACAAATCACCGCGCCCATCGCCCGCGATGCGCGCGAGACGTCCCGACGATGGGTTCAAAACCCGCATTCCGCGTCCTTCCGTTCGTCAGACGTCCTCGCGCGACGCCTCGCGCCGCGCGAGGACGTCAGACGCGCCGACATCACCGCCGACATCGAAACGTCCCATTCTCACCGAGCGCGCGAACGTCGCCGAGGCGTCCACGCCGAAGCGTCCCAGGAAGAGCGCGTCGAGAGAATTGACCGTCGGCGCACCGCCGACGTCGAGCGCGCGATCGCGGTCGACGACGACGATCGCCGTGCGCGCGGAGACGACGGAAGAGGATGAAGCGTTGGAGGCGGCGCTTCGCGAACAGCCGAGGGGAAAGGATAAGTTTGATAAAGTGGGCAAGGCGCGGGCGTGCGATGAATACCTCGGACGATTGCGACCTATGGTTCGAGAGATGATGGGGAGGCTGATGGACGCGCGAGTGGAGGTGGCGAACGCGGAGGGAAGACACGAGGCGAGGGTCGAGGCGACGCGCGCGCGCGCGGAGGCGGCGGAACGGGAACGAGACGCGGCGGAGAGGAGGTGGAGAGAGGCGGTGAGAGAACAGGAGAGGGCGGAGGAAGCGGTGAAGGTGGCGGAGAGTGGAGCGCGAGCGAGCGAACGGGGGAAGACGGAGGCGGAGCGAGTGATGAGGGAGGCGCGAGCGGGCGCGGAGCGGGCGAAAGCGGACGCGGACGCCGCGGACGCGCGCGCGGATGGATTGCGCGAGGACGTCGAGCGATTGGATGGGGAGGTCGAGGGGTTGAAGAGAGAGGTGAGAGAGGCGAGCGCGGAGACGGCGCGCGTCGCGGAGGAGAACGCGGCGCTGCGAGAGGACAAATCGAGATTGACGACGGAAGTGGGCACCCTGCGGGGGGAAAAGAGCGGATTGGAGATGGACGTCGAGGGATTGCGGCGAGAGGCGAGCGAACGCGCCGCCGAGCGCGAAGCGATGCGAGAGAAGACGGATCGTCTGCACAATGAGCTCGCGAAGACGCGCGCGGAGAAGGATGGGAGTTCGCAGGCGATGACGCGCGCGCTCGAGGACGCCGTCGAGGCGCGATCCGAGGCGGCGCGGCGCGCGAGCGAGGCGGACGCCGCGAGCGAACGCGCGCGACGCGCGGAGGAGGCGCACGCGCAGGCGGTTTCTGATTTGCAGCGCGCGAGGAGCGAGCGTAACGATGCGAGGGAGACGGTCGACGCGCTCACCGCGGAGATTGAACTTCTCAAGCCGCAGCTCGCGGCGGCGGAGGAAAAGCTCAGAGCCGCCTCGACGCGTGCGGACGACGCCGAACGCGACGCGAGAGAGATGAAGAGCGCGAAGGAGCGCGTCGACGAAAAGTGCGTCGATCTCACGGAGACGGCGCGCGCGGCGGAGCAAAAGGTGGCGTCGCAGACGGAACGCGCCAACGCGTCCGAGCTCGAATCGGCGCGTTTACACGCCGAGCTCGTCGCCGCGCGCGCAAGCAAGGACGCGCTCGATCCGAAACTCTCCAAGCTTGGAAACGAACTCGCCGACGCGCATGCGGAGGCTCGCGAGTTGAAGCACGAAAAGGAACGCATGCAGAATGAGATATCGTCTCTGAAGCACTCCGTCGTCTCGCTCGAGGGCGCCAAGGCGTCGGCGCAATCCAAACTCGAGACGGCGACGATGGAAAAAGCCGCGCTCGACGAGCGTTTCAACGCCGAGACGAACGCAAGACGCGAGGTACAAGACGAATTGAATCACACGAAGAAGCTATTGTCCAAGGCGAATCAGTGTGCCGCGGATGAACGCGCCAAGGCGGCTGCGGCGCGAGACGCCGTCGACGACGCCGAGGCGGCGCGGCGACAACTCGACGCGCTTCAACGCGCGCACGAGACGCAGGGCGATGAGTTGGCGCGATGTAAGATGGAAATCGCGAACATCGTCAACGACGAGCGAAGCACATCCCAACTCATCGCGCGTTTACAAGAGGTGAAGAACGCGCTCGCCGCGCGAGAGGAGGAACTGCACCAAGCTATGATCACTCGAAGACATTTGCACAACACCATCCAAGAGTTGAAGGGGAACATTCGCGTCTTCTGTCGTATTCGACCGCCGTCCGCGGACGAACGCGCGTTCGACAGTTCGAATTTATCCATCGATCGCAAGGGTGAATTCGCGGGGAGACGGTTGGAAATCGCGCCACCGGACGCGCCGAAATCGTACGATTTCACGTTTGATCGAGTCTTCGCCGAGAGTGGTGATCAAAAGGAAGTCTTCGACGAGGTCTCTCTCCTCGTGCAGAGCGCGCTCGATGGGTACAAGGTGTGCATCTTCACGTACGGTCAAACCGGGAGCGGGAAGACGTACACGATGCTCGGCGGGCAGGGCGACGCGCGAGGTTTGATTCCTCGATCGATGGAACAAATCTTTTCGTCGCAAGCCCTGCTCGAATCCAAGGGTATGAAGGTATCCATCACCGCCACGCTGTTGGAGATTTATAACGAGGACATCCGAGACTTGCTCAGCGACGCGCCGGACGCTAAGAAGGAGTATAAAATCAAGCACGACGACGAGGGCAACACGCGCGTCACCAATCTGTGCCAAGTCGAAGTCTTCTCCGCGGGCGAAGTCGAGGCGCTCATGCGTCAGGCGAACGCCGCGCGGGCGGTGGCGAAGACCAACATGAACGACCGAAGCTCCCGATCGCACATGGTGATGCGCCTGTGTCTCGACGGCGTCAACGAAGCCGGTGAACCCATTCACGGCGCGCTCAACCTAGTTGACCTCGCCGGGAGCGAACGACTCAGTCGAACCGGCGCCACGGGCGATCGTCTCAAGGAGGCGCAAGCCATCAACAAATCTCTCTCCAGTCTCGGCGACGTCATCTTCGCCCTCGCGAGCAAGGAGAAACACGTGCCGTTTCGAAACAGCAAACTCACGTATCTCCTCAAAAATTCCCTCGGTGGCGACTGTAAAACGTTGATGTTGGTCAACGTGTCGCCGAGTCTCGAGAGCGCACAAGAAACCATCTGTTCTCTGCGATTCGCGTCCAAGGTGAACGCGTGCGCGCTGAAACGTGCGAGCGCAAAGTCATCTTCAACGACGTCGAAGAAGAACGGAATGAAAACGTGAAATCGAAACGAATGAATTGTAACGTACTTTTACCACTGTAGCTCAAACTTAGACGGAAAAAGAGTGTTTTCAGAGGGGGACTCGTACGAATACTCATAGGCATTGTTATATCTTCACAACGGCTTGATGTGATTTGTTTTGACTGACGTCGACGCGCTAGCTTTCGACTCGGCTACACAAACACATCGACTGCTTGATTTCAAGCGCTTTATTATGGTACAATACACAGCTACGCACACTGCGCGCGCGCGCGATGACGACGGTCTCAACTCTTCCCCAGAGCCGCGAGCGTCTCGAGCGCGAAATTACACACGTCTCGCGCGGTGGCGCGCCTCGACGGATCGGTGGCGAGACATCCGTCGATGAGTGTGGCCAACTCGGGAGACCGACCGTCCGGAAGCGGTGGAAGCGCCGCGCGAGGCGTCGCACCACGGGGAAAGGTCTCCCCGCTGGCGGCTTCGTAGAGCGTGACGCCCAGAGAAAACACATCCGCGCTCGGCGCAGGCTCCTCGCCGGGAAACATGTTTAAGAGCTCCGGCGCGACGTATCCGCCGTCACCCTCCTCCCAATCCCATCCGCGACCGCGCGCGTACGCCAAACCTAAATCGCCAATCTTGTACGCGCCGTCGATGTCGATGTAAATGTTATCCGGCTTGATGTCCAAGTGAAGCACGCCGTGGTCGTGCATGTGCGCCAGACCGCTCGCGACTTGCGCGGCGAGTCGCCACACGTCCGTCTCGTCGAGGAGCGTTCGTCGAGGCAAACGCGCCAAGACGCCCGCCAACGACCCGCACGCGCAGTGTTCCATCTGTATGTAAAAGAGTTGTTCCTTTTGCCAACTTCTGTAATACCGCACAATGCTCGGGTGCTCCGGAAGCATCGCGGCAGCCTCGACCTCGCGTTTATACTCAGCGCGTTGCGTATCCGTCGTGAACGAGCGCACGCACTTTTTCACGACGAAGGCGCGTCCGCTCGTCTTGCTCGTCACGAGCCACACCTCGGAGGTTTTCGAACACCCAATCTGTTGTTCGAATTGAAAGTGGTCGTCGAAATCAAACTCGGCGTCGCCGCTCACGCTCGTCTGTCGCACCAAGAGCGTCGACGTCAACACTTTCGTCTCCGCCAACGAATTCATCCTCGACAACGCGCTGCCGCCGCCGTCGTCGTCCGCCGCGCGTCTCGATCCCCACGACGACCCGAGCGACCCGTCTCGACCTTCGCTCCCGCTCCCTCGCGTCGACGTCGACATCGACGTCGTCCTTCCGCCACAATTTTGCGCGCCGAAGGATGAAAACAACGGCGGTCTCCCGATATCTCGACCGAAGACGCGAAACATTCCCGGCCCACAGGCGTCGCCGCCCTCGCCCTCGCCCTCGCCCTCGCCGCCGCCGCCGCCGCCGCCGCCGCCGCCGAACGCGTCCCCGCCGCCTCTAAAATCAAACCCGCCCATCCCCTCGGCGTCCAAATCCGCGCTCCTCGTCTTCGAACGTCGTCTCGCCGCCTCAACGCTCGGCGCCGTCGTCGTCTCCGCGAACGCGTTCGGCGTCATCGCCCCCCACCGCGCCTCGGCGTCCGCCTCTCGCGCGAACACCCCGCCGTCCGCGTCCATCCCGCGCGGCGTGTGCGGCTCCTCCTCCGCCTCCCCCGTCCCGCGCGCGCCGTCCGACGAAAACAATCGCGCCGGATTCGTCCGCTCGTCGTCTTTCAATCCCACGCGCGGGGACGGCGACGCGCTCGCGGGAGAGATGGGATGGAGCAGCACGGACAATGGCGAAAACGTCATCGCATTCTTCCGCGCGTTTCCGCGCGTCTCCGCCTCGGGCGTGCGCGCGAATCGACGCGCGCGCGCGAATGAAACCTCGTTCATCGACGTGACGCGCGCGCGCGAACGAGGCGTCGTCGAGTGACGACCGAGACGCGATCGAATGCATTCACGATGAAAGCATGAATTCGAATGTGTGAGGGACTCCTGACGGTTCATGACTCAAGAAAAGACCCAAGTCAGACGCGCCCCGACCGTTCGGTCGCCCCGCGCGCGCCCCACACCCGCGCGCGACCTCGCGATCGCGACGATGCGACGCAAGGAGAAGAAGGAAAAAAAGTCGAAAAAATTCGCGTTCCGCTCCGTCCTCGACGTCTCCGCGCGAGACTTTGTCGACGATAAGGACACGGATGCCTATCGCGCGTTTCACATGAAGCGCGTGGGCACGCGCGAGTTGGAGATCACGCGCGATGACGTCGACGCACGCACGGGCGAGCGAACGATGGTGATACGCACGGTGCCGGGGATAAAATTACCGCGCTTGGTGCGCGGGGTGGTGCCGAACGGAAAAGTGGAGTTCGTGGACACGAGGCGGTATCGCGCGGGCGCGGAGAAGACGTTTCCGTTCGCGCAAGAGTTTACCACGCTGAATAACATCACGAAACACTCGGTGGTGCGAGGGACGATCACGGTGACGGAGACGGGGGAGAAATCGTGCGTGGTGGAGGTGAAGGGGGAGTGTCGGGTGAGTCTGCGAGGGATCGGGGGGATTATCGAAAATATCGTCGTCGGCGGAATCGAAAAGGCGTACGCGACGCTACCGCAGATTACGCGCGAGTGGGCGGCGCACAAGGCGAGAGTGGCGAACGGGGAGTTAGATGGACCGGTGGAGGTGGGGGGAGTGGGGGAGGGGGAGGCGACGTCACCGATGTCGAGGACGCAGAGCGAGTCCACGCTCGGGGGCGCGAGTTCGTATTATAGCGCCGCGGGATCGATCCGGGACGAGGACGAGGACGAGGAGCGTGGGAAGACGGTGCGCGCGAAGTCGTCGGTGAAGAAGACGACGATGAAGAGGACGTCGTCGTTTTGTGGGTGTTGCGCGTCGAAACCGATGGTGGTGGAGGACGAGGACGAGAACGAGGAGACGCGGTTTGAAAAGTTTCACAGCGTGCAGGTGCGCTCGATGCACTGAGCCGGTGTTTCGTTTAGGCGTGAATAATATTTCTTCCATCTATTTTCTACTTCTACTTCTACCGTGCACGCAGTTCTATGCAGAGAAGACGACGGCTTCCACGGCGTCGACGCGGTGTAACCACGCGGCGGCGAACGACGCCCCCTGCCCGCCGAACCGTTCTGGTAAGAGCTCTTGCGAACGACACAGCGCGCGCGCTTCGTTTGTGAACGCGCGTAATCCGGACTCGCCGTCTCGAACGAACGCTCGACGCGCGTGCGCGATGACGACGTCCGCCGACGCGGCGACGGCGCGCGCGGCGTATTCGTCCTGGGAGAGTGTCTCGCGTCGTCGTTTTCCCGGACGCAATCGCGCGAGTTCGTGACGCTGCCACGCGTACCGTCGCGCGGCGGCGGCGTACGCCGCGCGAAGAGCGTTCGTTCGATCGCTGTCCATCTCGGCTTGCGAATCGTTGAAGAGTGCGACATCGCAGTCGTTTTGTAACAGTTGCGATTGCGTCCGCGCGACGTCTTCATCCTCGTCGTCGTCGTCATCGCGCTCTGATTCCGTCTCCGCGATGTCCTCCTCTTCCTCCGCGTCGTTCGTCTCCGCCTCTGTCGCGTTCTTGTCTCGATCGCCGGTTCTAAACATTTGCGAGAGCGTCGGCTGTCGTCGCGCCGTCGCCGCCGACGGCGCGTCGTCCAATTTCGAACACGAAACTCCCAAACCCCGAATCATCGTCGCCGCCGCGCGTAATTCGCGCATCGTCGCGATGGCCGCGTCCGCGATCTCGTCCGCATCGTTCGTCGCCGATTTCATCGGGCGCGTGCGCGTCAAAACGTCGCACGCGCCGTGTCCTTGCGGATGTTTCGCCGACGGCGGCGCGTCGGCGACGGCCCTCCACAACTTGAGCGTCGTCTTCGACGCCACAATCTTCAATTTTTGCATTCGCTGCGACACCTCTCGCGCCAACTGTCGAACGAAATCAATCGCGACGTCGTCGTCGGCGCACCGAACGCCCCACGACATTTGCGCGCCGACGGTTTTCCTCCGCGGACGAACGCGCCACGGCGTCTCGTCGACGCCTCTCGCCGCGCGCACCAATCTCTCCGCCGATTTCGCCCCCAACGTCTCGACGAGGTCTTCCCGTCGCGCGCGACGCGCGTCTTCACACGTGACGATCCCGAGCGTCGCTAATTTCTCCGCCGCGCGCCGTCCGAAGCCCGGAATGTCTCTCGCCGCCGTCGTCGCTAAAAAATCCATCGTCTCCTCGTCTCGCACGCGAAACACCCCATCCGGTTTCGCCCGTCTCGTCGCCATTCTCGCCAAGAGCGCGTTCGAACCGATGCCTATCGAACACGCGCACCGAGTTTTCGCGTACACTTTCGCGCGCAACGTCTCCGCCGCGCGTTCGTACGCGTCCGTATCCGCGTCTTCGGCTCCCCCGACGACGGCGTCCGCGTCCAAAAACGCCTCATCCACGCTCACCCCAACGCACCTCCCCTTCGATGCCTCGAACAATATCTCGTACACCTCCAAACCCACTCGCTCGATCGTCTCGAAATCGTACGGAACGACGACCAAATCTGGACATTTCGTCGTCGCCGTGAAAACGCCTTGGCCCGCGGCGACGCCCAATCGTCTCGCCTCGTAATTACACGACGAAATCTCTCCTCGCGTGCCCCAGGAAACCGCGACGGGGACGTTCGCGAGATCTGGACGGTCTCTCGTCGCGCACGCGGCGAAGAAACAATCCATGTCGACGTGCATGACGACGCGAGGTGGTGACGAGACATCATCGTCATCGACCCCTTTCGCGTCGAGAAACGCCTCGTATCTCGCGCGCCACGAGCCTATGAAGTGGAGACGACTGTTTTCGTGGAAGGAGGCCACGTCGCGGGGGGGCATGTGCGTCGACTTTTGAGGGATGGGATGGGATGAGAAGAGAGAAACGGTGTGGGCGGCGGTACGGCGGTGCGGCGTTACAACGCGCGTTCGATTCGTGTCGTGTTCTTTCGCATCGGTCGGCGTCGCTCACTCGTCGTCGTCGACGGCGTTGAATTCCTGTTTATTCGCCTGGGCGTTGTAGAAATCGGCCACCTGTTCCGCCGTCGTCGCCATCTCCGGTTCTTTGTCCTCGCGGCGGCGTAAAAATCGCGGAAATCTCAACGCGATGCCCTTTTGTGGATCCACGAGCCCCGCCGCCGCTTTGTGCACGGGAGAGATGGAGAGATCGGCCGCTTTGACCTCCCACACGTGTTTCGGTTCGAACCACACGTCGGGTTTCATGGCGTCGGAGACTTGGTAATACGACCGCGGTCCGTCGACGACGAAGGGTTGCGCGGCGTCGGACAACTCCTCGAGGATGACTTCGCTGAATCCCGTGCCTATTTTACAGATGGATTGGTACGATTCGCCGTCTTCGTCGTAACACGCGAGGAGGTAGGCGCCGTAAACGCCGGTTCGCTTGCCTCGACCGAGCCAGGCGCCGATGGGCACGAGATCGAGCGAGTCGCCGCATCCCTCCATGTAATCCTTTTTCAATTTTAACCAATTGAGCGAACGTTTGGACGGTTCGTACGTCGCGTCGAGCGTCTTGACGATGAGACCCTCGGTGTTGGCCTTGATGGATTCGTCGAGGAAGACTTGTAACTCGTCGACGTCGCGAGACGTCTTCTCGGTGACGAAGAAAAACTCGCCGGGAACTTCTCGAAACGCCGAGTAGAGGGCGTCTCGACGCTCGTGCATCGGTTTACGCAACAGCGGTTCACCGTTCAGGTAGAGACAATCGAACGCGTAGAGCGCCACCTGCACCTTGATTTCTGACTCGACGATGTTCTTCTTCCCACGCGTGCTCAAAATCTGAAAAGGTAAGATTTTATTTTGTTCGCGATCGAACGCCACCGCCTCGCAATCGATGACGACGGATTTGACGCTCGGAAGCAGATACTTTTTCAAACCGTTCACGATGTCCGGAAACTTGACGGTGTTGTCCTCTTGATTTCTCGAAAAGATTGAAACCTTCCCGCTCTCCTCGAGATGAATCTGCGCGCGCTCGCCGTCGTACTTGTACTCGCACGTGAACGCGATGTCTTCGAAACGTTTGAGAACTTCGCTCACCCCCGTCGTCGGTTTCGCCAACATCGGTTTCACGGGCACCCCCGGCGTGAATTTACACCGCTCCTGTAACCCTTCGATGCCAACCTCTAAGAGCGCGGGGACGATCTGATCGAACGTCGGACACTCGCTGAAGACTTGTTTGAGAACGTCGAACGCCTCACCGAGGGCGTCGGCGAGTTCGGCACCCTTTTTCGATTTCGCGGCGTCTCCGCTCAACACGATGGCGTGCGCTAAACTCATCGTCACCGTCTGTTGCGCGAGTCCGATTCTCAATTTTCCTTGTAACGATCGAATCACGTACCCGGCTTCGCAATCTTTCGACGAGACGAGCAATTTTTTAATCATACCCTTTTTCCGTTCGACGCTCTTTTCGCCGTCAGTCGTCGCGACGGCGCGGAACTGTTTCAACACTCCGGACACCGTCAACGGCGGCGGCGGGAACATCATGCGCTGCGTCGCGCGACTGGCCATGGCGACGCTTCCGAGATCGCCAGCCTCGCGATAATCCGCCTTGATGGATTCATCCTTGCGTCCCGTCGCCTCGGCGAGACATTTGATGAGCGTCGCGTCGCCGATGCCCAAATCCACCCCCTCGTGTTGCGGCGCGATCGTGTTCGACGCCAGGTACACCGCCGCCAAGAGATCATCCGGTTTGCTCGCTATGACGGTTCGAAACGCGTTCGTCAGGAGTTCCGCAATCTCTAATCGTTTCGTCGTCTCGGCGATGGATTCAAAGACATTGGCGAGGTAGAGATACGGCGTCGGTTGTCCCACCGTCCACGTGATCGCCGAAACCGGATCGTACGCCAGATACCGCTCCGCCAATTCGACCGACTTATCCCCGACGCCCGCGGTGGACGCCTCTTCCTTCTTCGCCTTGGTCTTTTTCGTCTTTCCCGGCATTTTTCCCGTCTTCGGCGAGCCGATTTCCAAATCTTCGATATCGTCCTCATCCTCCTCCTCATCATCCTCCTCCGAGCCGTCGGAATCCATCTCCTCCTCCTCCGACGCGCGAACATCGTCCTCATCGTCCTCACCGTCCGAAAGACGACGACGACGCGACGCGTCCACCGATCGTTTCCTTCGACGCCGCCCGACGCGTTCATCCGCCGCCTCCTCCGCCTCCTCCACCTCCTCCACCGGCGCCCCCGTCGCCGTCGTCTCGCCCTTCACCACCGAACGCGTCGTCGTCTCCGCGTTCGCGTTCGTCTTTTTCGCCCGTTTCGCGCTCGGCGACGCCTCGAATCGCGTCTCCCCGACCGATGCGTTTGACCCCATCGCTTCGTTTTCATCCGACGATTTCGCGGGCGACGGGCGCTCGCTCGTCGTCTCCGCGACGCGCGTCGTCCCGCGCGATGGGTTGAAAAATCCAGCGAGCGTTCGTTGCGTCGGCGACATGACGAGACGAGACGC
>MDTE01037170.1_pt1 | contig 15630 bp, 10 predicted proteins | sample 811231 | NCBI WGS metagenome assembly MDTE01 (sample SAMN05326651, study PRJNA326480) | marine metagenome | isolation source: seawater | place: Indian Ocean: Red Sea | collected 2010
GGAGGTGAACGATCTTCGTCGGGAGGAGCGCGCACATCTGCTCGCACAGATCCGACTCCTGCTCCATGCCTTCCAATCCGTGCGCCTTGACGTACGCGGGAACGAACTCGTAATCGATCAGCGCGTCACCGAGCGCGTCCGCCTCGCTACCGAACTGCCCGTGCTGCTTCGAAGCCGTCCTCGCACGGATGAAACGAGCCGTGACGTACGCGCGCTCCTCCTCCGAATCGCGTATCCGCCGCGGCGCCCGTCGATCGGGCCCCACCTGGTCCTCGAAAGTGTCCACGTACGCCGTGTACCCGCGCGTCGCGCACCTCGCGGCGTCCCCGAGCGACAAAGGCGGCCGGCCGCGCCGGATCTTACCCTCCAGTATCGCCCTGTGCGCCTCGGCGTATTCGAACCAGAGCGTCTTGTACAACCCCGGGTATTTGTCGCGCGAGAGCTCAGCCGCGACGCGTTCGACGCGCTCAACCCTGCGGCGCTGTAACGAGTTGTACCGCCTCGGATTGGACTCCTCGAAGAACGCCAGGTGCTTGTGCAGACGCGAGACGTCGAGGACGACGTCGCAGTGCTCGGTGACGAAGCCGTCGAGTTTGTACCGGGCCAGTGCGGCGCGAAACCTTCGCGCCGCCTGGTTGAAAACCACCCTGGCGGTGGCGGCGTCCCGCGGCACCCAGCCCTCTCCGGGACCCTCGGACACGATCCCCACCGCCTTCGCCGCCGCCGTCGCGGACGACGCGCCACCGTCGCCCAGCCGGAGCGTCGGGAACGACACGATGAGCGCGTTATCGTCGCCGCTCGCCGCCGTTCGCTTCGCGGCGCCCCCCGCGCCCGTCTCCGTCTCGCCCCTCGTCGCGAACAGTTCCGTCGCCGCCGTCAGCCTTTGCAGGTGCAGCCTGGCCCACGCGAGGTGCACGTTCGCGCCGACGTCCGCGGCGGGGTCGTCGAGTTTTCCGACGCCGTCGCTCCCGGTGGGGATCGAACCCTCGACCTGGGGTGCCGGAGCGTCGCGAAGCCACCCGGGGTTGGCGTCGGCGAAGACCTTCTCGGCGGCGGCGGCGCAGTGCCTCGCCGTGGCCCAGCACGCGCGAGCCGCGTAAAACCCGGCGAGCTGCGCCGCGTTCTGCGCCCACTCCTCGGGCGACACCGACGCCCCGGGCACCCCGCGACCGATGCCCCCGGCGGTCGCGTCGGCTTCCCACTGGCGTCGAAGGCACGCGCCGCACAGTTTCGCGGCTTCCTCGTCCCTCTTGACGTATCCGTACACCTGCGCGAGGTAGAAGACGGTGTTGGTGTGGGCCCGCTCGATGTCCGGGGTCTTTGCGTGGGGATCCTTGGGGTCGAGGTCCTCGTACACGCGCATGGCGCGCTCCAGGTGGGGCATCGCCTTCTCCGGGTCCGATCGGTTGGTCCAGACGACCCCGAGTTGGTTGCACGAGTCGATGAGGGCGTGGACGCACTCGGGGGCGCCCGACCTGGCTCCGAGCCACGTCACGGCGTCCTCCAGGAGACCCTCCGCCTTCGCCGGGTCCTCCGTCTCCACCGCGATGACGCCGCGGCGGTGCGCGAGACGCGCGCGAAGGTCGAGCAGCGCCTCCACGATGGGCTCATCGGGACCGGCGATCTCGGCGACGCGATCGTCGGTGAGCGTCGATGCGAGCGACTTCAGCGCGCGCTCCGCGGCGTACTTGGACTTGAAGGGCTCCTCCGTCGGGTCCTTCACGGCGCAGAGCCTATCGCACTCCTGCATCACCTCCGCGAACTTCACGGCGACCTCGATGAACCCCAGGTTCATGGGGAGCGACCCCGGGGGCGCCGTCGCCATGGCTGCGGCAGAAATGACTCGCACGGAACGTCTGAATTTCTATTGTCAAATCCGGGAGCTAGTAGCTAGTTGTCCTCGACGGGATGATACGCGAAGAACGCCGCCTCCGCGTCCGCCTCGCTGTGCCTCCAGTACCACGGCACACACCAGCACCACAGCAGCTCGCACTCCCCGCGCAGGCCCTCGCCGCCGCCGTTCGCGAGCTCCTCGTCGCACCGCCACGGCTGAAGCGCCAACCTGAATCGATCCAGCCACGTCCAACCGGGGAGCTCGTCGCGAACCATGTACCTCACGTAGACGTATCCGACGACGGCGTACGTCACGCCGAGGACCACGAGCGCGGTGAACACGACGCCGAACGCCCTGGTTCCCGAACCACCCGGCGCGAACGTCCCCGGGGATGGGGGAGCCATCGGCGGGGGCGACGGCGACGGGGGCGGCGACGGCGGCGACGGGGGTGGCGACGGGGGCGGCGGCGGCGACGGCGGCGACGGCGGGGGCTCCGGCCACGCCACGTCCGCTTTGAAGTCCACCACGACGGTGGCCTTCATCCCGATGCAGGGCAACACCTGATTGGCGCACCGCACCCTCGCGGTGACGAAGGGAAGCGGCGGCGTCGACGGGATGGGGTTCTTGCGAGTCGACTCGATGTTGCACTTGGCCGGGGTGTCCCCAACCTCGCACTCGCCCGTGGTGTACGACGCCTGCAGGTCCTCGCTCTGGAACGTGAGCGATATTTCGTTCGTGTCGCAACCCGCGGGTGTGCACGACGGGGTTCCGCCGTACGTCCCGCCGATGAGCGAACCCGGAGCCCGGCTGAAGTTGAAGAGGAGCCCCGTCCCGTCCACGGCGCCCGAGTCGATGTAGAACTTGAGCGGGGTGGAGGCGCCCGGGACGGTGGGTTGGAAGGTGCAGACCCACGTGGCGTGGCACACGGAGGGTCCTCCGACGGGTGAAGCCTCGTCGCACGTCACCGTGGGCCTGCACCCCCGGGCGAACCCGAGGAGGGAGAGGAGAAGCACGGCGCGCAGCATGATCTGACTTGCCGGGATCTGACCGGGCAGACACGAGTTTAAACTTCGAAGGGCAGGCCGGAGCCTCTTGACGCAGAGTGGGAGGCGCCTCGGTTCGCGACCCGTGGATGCGAGCGGCCGCTCTGCGTGTACTGCCCGTTCGCCTCATCGCATCGCGTGCCCAACGCCCAGTCAGCGGCCTTCGCTTCCGAAGTTCGGGACCCGCCCAGACTTCCGGTGTGCCAACCCCCACCTGGGCACCCGCGTTTCCCGATCGTCCTCGCGCGCACGAGCTCCCGATACGCACCGCCATGACGCTCGGAGCCGCGGGCAACGAGATGGATGACTACCCCGTCGACGAGGAAAAGGTCATGGCGGGTAAGGACGACAGGATCGCGCCCGCGGTGACCGCCGCCGTGGAGATGGGATTCGACGCCGAGCTCGCCACGCAGGCGGCGAAGGAACAGATCCTCCTGTTCCCCGGCCGCGGGGACGTCACCGAACTCGTCGTGGAGCAGCTCCTGATGGGAGCCGGCGGCGGCGCGAGGGCTTTTCCCGTGCCGACGCGGATGCCGGAGAAATACGCGGCGGCGGCGGAGGCGGCGGCGGCGAGGGGGATGGCCAAGGCGACCCCCGAGATCGCCGACGGTCCAATCGACCTCACCGACGACTCGCCGCCGCGGGAGAAACGCAGACGCAGCGAAGGGAACGACGCGGTGACGATCATCGACGACGCCGACGGCAACGACAACGACGACCCGGATGCGAGGTCACCGCGGACGATGCCCGCGGGCGGGGGAGCGGGCGCGGGGGGCGGGGCGCCTTCGCTCATGGCTGAGCTCGCGAGGGAGCGCATGGAGCGCGAGCGCAAGCGCGGGGGCGCGCCCGCGCCCGAGGGTCCCTACGCCGCGAAACCGCGGTCCACCGCGAAGGACCGATACGTCCCCGCGCGGGATAAGGGCCCGGGCGGTAACCTGACGGGCGCGGCTAAGCGAGTCGCGGGTCTGAGTACCGCCTCGGTCGGCAGCCTCGGGATCCTGGACGCGCTCCTCGCCGGGAACGAGCCCATCAAGGAGCCCCTCTCGCAGGTCAGGCTGCTGACGTACAACGTGTGGTTCGCGGAGGACGTGGCGCTGGTGGACAGGATCGACGGGCTGACCGACATCGTCATGCGCGAAGACCCGCACGTGATCTGCCTCCAGGAGGTGACCCACAACATCCTCATGCTGCTCCACGCGCAGCCTTGGTTCGAGGACTACAAGGGCTCGCCTCCCCCGCAGCAGCAGTACTACACGATCATCATGTTCAAGCGATCGATGAACAAGCCGGACGGCTCCACGAGGGTGTCGAGGAGGGATTTTATGACGTCGGAGATGGGCCGGTACGCGGTTGGTTTCTGCGGGATGAACTGCGGCGACGACAAGGAGCTCACCGTTTTCACCTCGCACCTCGAGAGTTTCATCAGCAAGGAGCGGACCTCCAGCGACGAGCGCGTGCGGCAGATGAAGGACGCGCTCAGGGTGATCGACGCGGTGACGGAGCGAAGGGCGAACGAGTACCCCGGGACGGCGACGCGAAACGGGATCTTCATGGGGGACACCAACTGGGACGAGACCACAGACGGGGACGTGCCGCTGCCCGAGGGGTGGCGGGACGCGTGGCTCACCCACGGCGACGGGACCGAGGGGTACACGTACGACCTGCGAAAGAACCCGATGATGAGCGGGTGGCTGCAGAAGAGGCTGGACCGGGTGCTGTACCGCCTGAGCGATTTTGAGGTGACCGGGATCAAGATGGTCGGCACGGAGCCAATCAAGCGAAAGGACGGGAGCGTCGTGACGTACGTGAACGAATACAGGGGAAGGCGGGAGACGAAGCCCGTGTTACCCTCCGATCATTTCGGGCTCATGGTCACGCTCAAGCCCAAGTGATCTCCGCGTCAGACGCCGCGTGACGTGTCAAAACTTTTCAACGCCGAACCTACTTGACCGAGTCGATCCGTCGAGTCGTCAATCCCTGCCGCTCCTGAACCCAAACGCCTTCGCCGTCTCGTCGTCCGCGAAGATGACACCCGCGTCCCCGTCCCCGTCCCCGCCGCGCCGCGTCTCCCTCGGCAGCGGGGCATCCTCGATCACATCCTCCGGCTCGTCCTCGACCTCCACCTCCGCGTGAGAGGCGCCTGACTTTTTGTGCTCGACGCGGGTGGCGCCGGACTTTTTGTGCTCGGGGGCAGCCGTCCTCGGATCTCGGCCCGCGTTCAACCCGGCTGACGAGACTCCGTCGACCGACGTGGCCAGGTCGGTCTTGCACCTCTTCAGCGCGTCGTTCGCGTACTCGGCCTCGATCTTGGCGTGCCTGGATTCGTCTTCTGCGGCTTTCTTCTCCTTGCCGCACTTCTCGGCCTCCTGCTTGTGCAGCTCGATGGTGCCCTCCATCACGGCCACCTTCTCCTCGAACTCCTTCGCCTTGACCGCCTCGCGCTGCAGGGCGGCCTCGGCGGTCTCCAACCTCTTGTTCAGCGAGTCGATGGAAGCCTGCATCTCCTCGCGGCTGCGGTCCTTCAGCGTGTGCTGCGCCTCCAGGTGCTGTACCTTGGCTGTGTGCGCGACGATGTCCCTGCGATGGCGCTCCGCCTCCCGGACGGCCGCGGACTTGCCGAAATGAAGGTTGATGTAACCGACGAAGAGGAGGACGCAGATGCCGATGAGGGCATATGTCGTGCCGCTCACGCCGCTGCCGCGCTTCCCCCGGGAGTCGGAGAACAGGGGAATCTGCGAAGAAGAGGCGGGGGGAAGGAGGGGTCAGCTCGTTCAAAAAGGTTGTGAGGGTTTTTCCCTCGATCTTCGATCGAGGGGCGGAGGGGCGTGTCTTCCGGGCGGTGCATGACTCACGTCTCTGTGCATGTCGCCTCAGTCGTTCACGTGAATGTCCGTTTAGATCCCAGAAGTGCCGCCGGTGACGCTCTCGAACCTCAGTGCGCGCTAACTTGTGACGCCTCTAGAGCCAGAACGTTCGAACTGTGCGGTGGCAGGGCACCCTTGAGACGTCCAGTCGCCGAACGAAATCGCCGAACGAGATCCGCCAGGTCACCAGCCTATCCTTGTCTCGTGACGCACAGGTGACCGCGCCGGGACGGGCGCTGGGTCGGCACCGAACGCATCACACGCTCGCGCGCGCTGTGCTCTCAGAGCTCTCGACGTGTGAATCCGACGCGTGACCCTCGCGAGTGCATCATCGAGCCAGAGGCGAGGAGCCTCGAGCGACGACGCGCTTCCGTTCGCTGCAGAAACAAGAGATCGAGGGTTCAGGGTTGTTAGGAGGTGAGATCCGGTGAGGCTGCGATGGGGTGCCACGGAGCGATCGCGTCGGGCGCGATCGCGGCCCATCCGGCGAACATCACGACGAGGAGAGTGTCCGGAACGAGGTCCGGCGGGAGGGCCGCGGCGTCCGCATCGCCTCCCGGCTCCCTCGCGGTCGGGGCCGAGAAATATGCCGACGTGGCTCGGCGCGCCGACGCGGCGAGGTTCCCGCGCGCCGCCCCCGTCGCCGCGGAGAGGAGCGAGAGCGTCGGGACGATGCGGGCGATGAAAGGGGGGCTCGCGGCGGCCATCGCCGCCGCCGCTCTCGCCCTCAACCCCGCGCTCGCGCTCGCCGAGGACGCGCCAGTCGCCTCGCCCCTCGAGCAGCAAGCCGCTCCGTCGCCGGCGACGGCAGATGCGCGCGCGGCGGAGACGGTCGTCGCGCCCGAGCCCGGCGCGGCGGCGACCCCGAAGGAGCCGCCGTCGGTCCCGTCGGGCACGTACCCGCTGGCATCTTCGGCGCCCTTACCGTCGGAGCTCAAGAAGATGGAGAAGGACGCCGCGAAGGAAGGGTCCGGCAAGGACGGTTCCAAGGAGGCGGGCAAGGACTCCTCTGGCAAGGAGAAGGACGGCAAGAAGCAGAGCAAGGCGGCGAGGCTCGAGGAGCTCAACCAGCTGCGGCTGGAGCTCGACCTGAAAGAGATTCAGGTGCGAGAAAAGACCCAGGAGCTGGTGAAGCAGGAGCAGACGTCGGCAATCATCCAGGAGGAACTCGAGTTGGCGAGGAAGCTCAACGCGATCCTGCAGCAAGAGCTCGACAGGGTGAAGGAGGAGACCAAGCTAGCGTCGGGGCTGTGCGCGCAGGTTGGCGGGTTCTGAGCTCTCACCAGTGTTCGCTGTGAAGAATAGAGTCTCGGTTGTGTTCTGTAGTTTGATGATAAGGTTCTGGTGATCTCTTCACCTTTGGATTGGACTGACGACTTCAACGCCTTTCGCAGTTTCGGGAGATCCGATACAGTCCGATACTTTCGACGAAGCGATAAGGCTTCAGTCCTTGCTCTCTGTCACTCCTCCGCAGAAAGCACGCCATGGAGGTCACCCCGACACCCGAGGCGCACCGTCAGTATGTCGACGAGAAGAACGGTAAAGTTCAGACCGCCGCGACGCGTCGCGGCGTCGCCGATGCGATGTGGGGGGGTGACTGCTTCGCCGCCACACGTGCGCTCCTCACGCGAGTGACCGTGGGCCAATTGGTCGAGGCAACACGAGGAACACGAGGAAAGGTCCGGACGCTGAGCGTCGATGCGACGTGCGGTGAGGCGCTGAGCCTCCTCGCGGCAGAGCCCAGCATCCTCTCCGCGCCGGTCGTTGATCTTGATAGGTTGCTGGTGCGCCCCCGCTCCCGCCCTGTTCGCCGGATATTTCCCTCAGTCTGAGCAGAGGGCGCGACCCTCCCCTTACCCCGTATCGCAGTTCCTCGGCTTCATGGACGTCGCCGACTTTCTCGCCGGGTTCATGTACCACCTCGAGAAGGTCAAACCGCCTCCGGTCGTGGCACCGTTGGGCCCCGATACGCCCCGATTCGCGGCGAAAGAAGGATCCTCACCACTTCCGAGGGCGGCCCTCAAGCCCGCCGTCGTGGAGAGAATACTCAAAGACGAGGGTCGCCGCCAGTGGATCGAGTCCGTGACAGAGGACGACCTCACCGCCGCAGGTGACACGTTCTTCTCGACGACCATCAGGGAAGCGCGCGCACAGCTGTGCGGCAACGAGGACGGGCGCATGGTGTACGCCGGCAAGCGCGACCTGCCCCTCCTGGAGCTCGTTCGAGGCGGCTTCCTCAGGTTCATCCTCACGCCGGGTTCCACCCAGCAGGGATGGGACGCGACCGAGGCGAGCGCCGAGACCGTCGCGACCGTGCCCCGCCGAGCCATCGCGTGCCACAGGGTCGCGATTTACCGACTGGACTACGATCCCGATGTTCAAGACGACGCGATGTGCATCGACGCTATTTTGTCGCAATCGGACGTCATCCGCCTCCTCAACGCGCGCCGGGACGAGCTCGGCGACGTGAGCACCAGATCCCTGCACGATATCGGCCTGGGCGGCGCTTGGGACGACGGGTCCGATCCCGGCGCGGGAACAGCGGTCGCTCCCGGCGACGAGGTCACGTGCGTGCTTCCCACGGCTCGCGCCCTGGAGGCGTTCTCGTTGATGAACGCGTGGGGTTTGTCCGCAGTCGGCGTCGTGAGCGAGCCGAGGGGGCCGCTCGTGGACTGCCTCAGCGTCGGCGATCTTCGCGGGGTGAAAGCGGGCGATTTCTCCAGCCTCAACGCGTCCGTGTCGGATTTCACGCGTCGGCGGAGGATGCCAGGCTCGAACCCGTCTCTCGTCACCGTCAGACCCGACGCCGACCTCGGAGAGGTGATTGCGAAGATGTGCGAGCGCGGCGTGCACCACGTGTTCGTGACCGACCTCGAGGGTAGGCCCGTGCGCATGATCACGCCGACGGATATCCTCGGGTCGATCACGCTTCCCGCGACGCACGGCGCCGTCGGCTGGCGGTTTCAGGCTGCAGAGATAAGTTCAAAATACGCCGCAGACGCCGAGCGGGAGGCAGAGCCAACGCGTGTGGACGATGGGAGGAGGTTTCACGACGAGATGTGAGGAAGGAAGAAGCTTGCCGTCCTGCCGCATGTTATTCGCATGTGTCTTTCCTTTTCGTTGGAAACGCTCGAAAATGTGTTTCGAGCATTTCCAATGAACAGATCTGAACACGCGGCAGCCGAATATGCAGCTGCACCCATGTCAAGTTCACATGAATCTTGAGCACGTCGACATATCACTATATCACTCTTGGCGATATGTACGTCCCACAAACGACGGAACGGATGCCAAATTTCATGTGTAACCCTTCTTCTACGGAGTTCACATGGTGCAGCTGCATAGTCTATTGATGAGGGGACTTGATTTCAACACGATTTTTACACTCCCGGTCTACGCGATGGGTCCGTTCACATCACGCGTCCCCTTCATTCCCCTCACGCGCCACACCAACAGCGAGTTATCCACGCTCCCCGTCGACGCCACCCACGCGTCGTCCGCCGAGAACCTGACCGCGCTGACGTGGCTGCTGTGGCCCCTGAACCTGGCGGAACCGGCGCCCCTGGCCACGCAAGGGTAATGAAGGAGCCGAACGATCCCGGCGTCGTCACCCGCGACCACGTGCCCGCGGGCGCTGGATCTATCCACCGAGTTTATGTGCCTGGGCCCGGCTTTACCTTCTTCCCACACGCCCATGACCGGGAACCCCACCGGGCTGTTGTGCGTGTGCCAGTTAAAGTCCCGGACGTCCCCTTTGAACGGCTTCCCCGACGGCGCGGACCAGTGCAGCATCTCGTGGTTGGCGCAGACGCTTCGAAGGATCCGGCTGTCCTCGGTCCAGTCCAGCGCGACGACCGTGGTCGAGTGACCGGCGCACGTCGCCGTGGGGGCGAACCGGCCGTCGACGTTGGCGAAGACGTGCACGCTACGGTCTGCACCCGCGCACGCGAGCAGGGTCGAGTCCGGGGAGAACTTCACCGCGGCGACTCGACCGCCCGGCTTGTGGTCCACGCCAACCGCCGGGTTTCGCAAACCTCCGCCGCCAGCCTGAGCCTCGGCGAGGCGCGCCAGGGACCTCGCGTCCATGACGACCACGCGCCCGTCGCCGAGCCCCGCGGCGAGGAGCTTACCGTCGGGTGAGAAGTGCAGGGATTTACCGCCGCCCGACGTTTTCGTCGCGGAGACCCCGGCGCCGAGGTCGCGCACCGCAAACTGCGCGCGTTTTTCCGCGTTCCACAGCTTGACCCAGCCGTCCTCGCCGATCGTTGCGCACACGTGGGGCACCGTGGGGTTCCACGCCACGTCGTTCAGCGCGGATCCGCTCCCGGCGATGAGGATGCGAACGCTCGTCGCGGTAACTTCCCAAAGGTCGCATTGGTCGGTGCCCACGTAAAATTTCACGGGTCCGGTTCGCGCCTTCTTCCCGTTGCCCTCCTCCGCCGCGCCAACCTTAGCGGTGACGTCCGTCCCGTTCTTGGTTCCTGTGCTCATCTCACTCGCGGGTTCCTCGACGTCGGGTTCGGGCTCAACGGCGACGGCGAGGGATCGAATCATCGGCGGCGGCGCACCAGGTCCCATCGGCGACTGGAGCACTATTTCATCAACCTTACCGATGACATCATCGCTGTCATCAGTCAGCGCCCACGTGATGACGCGCCCGTCAACCCCCCCGGTGACCAGCATGTTGTCTTCCTCGAGCAGCAGTAACGCGCGAATTCCCTTGGTGTTCGCCAGGCCGGGCTTGCGCTTCGAGGGCGCCCGGCCGAGGTCCTCGTGCGCCCGGATCAGCTTGACGAGTTTGTTGGCTCGAAGGTCGAAAATCGCCAGTCTTCCATCCGACGTTCCCGCGAGGACGCGCGGCGCCTTGTCCTCACCCTTGACGGGAAGGTACACCGCGGAGTTGACGCCGAACGCCTTGGTATCGCTGAACGACGCGAGCTTACCGCCCCATATCCCGCTCGTCTTGTCCTTTCTCCACACCTTGACGTGCTTATCGCCGAAGGTTATAAACTCACCCGTCTTGGACGGATCCGGCGACCCGTCCCTCGGCCTGTGCTTGGCGCTCACGTGCGCGCGCGGGTTGACGGCAACGCCCCAAACCGCGGGAACCACGCCTTGGATCGTCGGCACGCTCGCCAGCGGCGCCTGGTCGCGCTTGTTCCTCCACGCCCACAGCGTCGCCGTGTGTCGATTATCGCTGCCCATCGCGACGAGGACGTCCCCGGTGGCGTCAAAGGCCAACGCCACGAACGATCGCATGTACCCCTCCGCGTCCGCCACCCTCGCCAGCTGCGCGCACGGCAGGTCCACCGGATCACGCGCCTCCCTCCTGCAGCTCCACACGAGCGCGCTGGGCTTGGCGCCGTCCTGACCGGTCGCGAAGGTGTACCCGTCGGGGTGCTGCGCGATCGATCGGACGTCGTCGTCGTGACCCGCGAAGAACCTCTGCCGATGCGTCGTCCTGTCGTACACCACGCCGAGCGCGGCGACGTAGTAGACGATCTTACCGCACGGCGTGACCTTCAAGGCGTTGCCCGTGGACGCGCCCGGGAGGCCGTTGACGAAATCCAGCGCGAGCGAAGCCGCCGGCTCGGAAGCCGACCGCCGCGTGATCTCCTTGGCCGACGCGAGCCACTCCGTGGGGGTGCAGACGCCGCGTCTGCACTGCGGGTACGTCACCTTCCCGAGGAAATCCGCGTCTTTAGCGTCGATGAACGGCCCCTTCTTGATTGCCTCCATGCCCGCCGCGCGACCCGCGCCCATGGCGAGCGCCCTGGTGAACACGTCGCACGGCATGAGCCCGTTCGAGTCGACGCCAACCCTGGAGAAGACCGCGGCTACCTCCTCGTCGCTGAGGTCCTTGACCCCGAGCGATGCCCACGCGGCGCGGAACTGCGCGCGATCGCACTTACCGGGATGCGCGGGACCCCCCGCGTGGGCGACGAACGCTGCGGCGACGACGTCAATCTCCCTTCGGTGCTGCTCGCGTCGCTTCGCGACAGCGTTCCGCATCTTTTTCAGGGCGTCCTCGCAAGCCCAAGCGGCATCGGGGTCGACGGGCTCATTCACGGCCCCTGCTGCGGACCTCGACGCAGCCTTGGGCTTGAACCTACCGCCAGGCTCACCGTGCAGGTTGCTGTCCCACATCGGCGGCCTGTGCTTGTGTTTCCTGTCGTCGGGGAGGCCCTGAGGGTCGGGGGGGGAAGGTTGTGTCGTGGTCAAACCTCATTGGGGTGCCGAAACGGGGAAATCGCATCTGGGTGAAGCGGAGCTCGACACACCTTGCGCATCCCCTCTCCCAAGGGAGGCACCGTCAGGCCTCGGCCCGCGGGTCCGCCAACGGGACCCATGATGTCCCGTGCGTCGGCCGGTACTCGGGGGCGGGTTGTGAGAATGGTCACGCGCGCGTGTTCCGATATTGCCGGGAAAAGGGGAAAGCCCAGCTGACTCGTCTGAATTTGATCGCCGGCCACGGGTAGGAACGGGACCCAACGTTCCTCTGCGGTCACGGATCGAGGCACAGTGAGGGCCGCGTCTCCGGGGAGGAGCGAGGTCAAGATGCAGGGTTTACCTCGCATGGGCGGTATGATGGGCATGGGTGGAGCGCCTCAGGCGGCGACGGGCGATTCCCCGCAGGTGGACACCGCGGAGAACGTCCAGATCTCGTCGCTCGCGCTGCTCAAGATGCTGAAGCACGGTAGGAACAGGCCCGCGCGACGATAAAGAAAACCGGGGTCTACCCTAGCCCGGTGGAGCGTCGAAGGCGGGTTGTTCAACGCCTGATCGACAATCACGATGCGTGTCCCGCGTGTTTTAGACACGGATACGCGGGAACGGGATCGGATCTCGCCGCTCGCCGGTTGTCGCCCCCCCGCGAGCGCAGATCCGGCCGCAGATCTCGACCCAACCCCAAAACGCGACCTTTTTTGAACGGGCCAGATCCGGCCCCTCGTGGGTCACGATCGCACCACCCCGGCTCCGCGCTCCTTGTTTTCATCCCAACCATCTCTGACCACGGTCTCATGTCCCATTCTCAACGCTCAGGTCGCGCCGGCGTTCCCATGGAGGTGATGGGACTGATGCTCGGACAGTTTGTGGATGACTACACCGTCAAGGTTGTGGACGTGTTCGCGATGCCCCAGTCCGGCACGGGTGTGTCGGTCGAGGCCGTGGACCCCGTGTTCCAGACCAAGATGCTCGAGATGCTCAAGCAGACCGGGCGGGAGGAGATGGTGGTGGGTTGGTACCACTCGCACCCCGGCTTTGGGTGCTGGCTCTCCGGCGTGGACATCAACACGCAGCAGGCGTTTGAGGCGCTCAACCCGAGGCTCGTGTCCATCGTCATCGATCCGGTGCAGTCGGTGAAGGGCAAGGTTGTGATCGACGCGTTCCGCCTGATCAATCCGCAGACGATCATGCTGGGTCAGGAGCCGAGGCAGACGACGTCCAACCTCGGCCACCTCAACAAGCCCTCCATCCAGGCGCTGATTCACGGCTTGAACCGCCACTACTACAGCATCAACATCTCCTATCGCAAGAACCAGCTGGAGGAGAAGATGCTGTTGAACCTGAACAAGAACAAGTGGTCCGAGGGCCTGCGCCTGAAGGACTTCGACAAGCACGGCGAATCGAACGAGAAGGTTGTGCTCGAGCTGAAGGGCCTCGCGGATAAGTACGAGAAGGCGGTTGTGGAGGAGGATAAGCTAACGGCAAAGGAGCTCATGGTGAAGAACGTGGGCAGGCAGGACGCCAAGAAGCACCTGACGGAAAACGTCCGGAAGTTGATGAGCGACAACATCGTGCAGACCCTGGGGGCGATGCTCGACACCATCTGCTTCTGATTCTTTAGCGGACAAACCTTGTAGCCTATCGACAAAAAACCTCGTAAAACCTCGGAAACGCCAACGCTTTCGTGACCTCACCTCTCTTTCTCTCTTCGCTCGCCACACACGCCATGGCGCCCCGCACCTCTGTCGCACCCGTCCTTTGCGCCGTCCTGTGGGCGGCGCTGTCGCTGTCGGGGCACGCCAGAACGCTCCCTTCCGAGGTTGACAAGCTACTCGCGCTCAAGGTTGAGCTCGAGGCGCGGGGTCTGTCGTACCTTTTGGACACGTGGAGGTGTCCCGAGGTGGGTACGTGTGATCCCTGCGGTGCGAGCGCGGGCGCGAACGACAACTGGGGCGCATGGCACTACGTCGCGTGCAGGGTCGTCCCCGACAGGGAGTATCGCGCCGCGGTGCGAGCCGCGGGCGTCACCGAGTCGCGAGGCTCCCGGAGATACGGCCTGGTGACCAACGTTCACCTCTCCGACCTCGCCATCGAGGGAACCCTCGACTCCATGCGCGACGTGCTGTGCCCGTTCACGCACCTGCGCGAGCTGGACATCGACGGCGGCAGGCTCAAGGGTCCCGTCCCGAGGTGGATCGGCGAGTGCTTCCCTCGGCTCCTCGAGCTCGACCTGTCGCACAACGAGCTCTCGGGCTCCGTCCCCGACGACGTGTGGGCCCTCGTTCCCAACATCGAGCAGATCAAGCTCGAGGACAACAGGCTCACCGGCTCGATACCCCCCGTGCTGGCGACGTTACCCAACCTGCGGGTCCTGTGGCTCGACGAAAACGATCTCAGCGGGACCATACCGCCGGAATTCGGCGCTTCAAACGCGTTCCCGCGAATTTTATCGCTCAACCTCGAGGATAACCCGAAGCTGTGCGGCGCCGCCCCGGGCGAGCTCGCCGTGGACTGGAGGTGGCACCTGGACAATCAGGCCGGTCAGAGCAGGGACTGGTTCGGATTCTGTCAGAAGGACGCCTGCGGGGTGTTCGTGACCGGCGGGACCCGGGTGGGCGGGACGTGCCCGCAGCCGTGGGAGCTCGAATCCTCCGACCCCAGCGTCTCCCTCAACTGCGGCAAGCGGTGGGACCAGTGCGGGGGTACCGTCGCCGTGGACTTACCCGAGCCCGCCACGAACGGCGGCGACGGCGGCGGCGGTGGTACCGTCATTCACGTTCCTTTCGACGGCGCGAGGTGCTGCCGCTGCGGTCTCGCGTGCGTCGAAGCCCCGGATCCCGACGCCAGCCCGGGGACGGCTTTCTACCGGTGCGTCCCGGACCCGACGGTGAGAAACGGGGATGGGAACCAAATGGAAGTTCGCACGACGACGATCCCGTCCGAGGTGATCGACGAGTACCGGGAGACGAACGACGCGGAGACGGAATGCGCGGCGGCGTGGGGTCAGTGCGGCGGCACCGCCGGCTACCTCGGGCCCACGTGCTGCGAGGGCGCCGCGCCGTGCGTCCCTTTGAACGAGTACTACGCGCGGTGCGACCCGACGGGTTGCGCGCGTTCGCTGCGGCAGTGCGGCGGGTACGATCACGACGGCCCGCAGTGCTGCGCGCAGGGCCTCGAGTGCGTGGTTCGCACCGAGGGGTTCCACCAGTGCGTGGCCAAGAGGATCGTGGCCCGGAACGTTCGCTCGGGTCGCGAAAAATACGCGCGACGCGCCGAGGACGGTAAGCTCGTCGCCGAGGCGCGGGGCGAGCGATGCGCGCGCGAGTTCGGGCAGTGCGGCGGGTTCGCGTCGGCGATTAACGCGTTCGCCGGTTCCTGCTGCGGGCCCCTACGGTGCGTGCGCAAGAACGATTGGTTCTCTCAGTGCGAGCGGTGCGTGGGGACGTACGAACGGTGCGGCGGCGGCGACCACGCGGGGGGAACGTGTTGCGCCGAGGCGACGGACGAGTGCGTGGAGGTGGACGAGTACTTCTCGCAGTGCCGGCCGATGACGTCGGATGAGGGCGTCGTCGGGTGATTGGAAAGCGGGACGAGAGACGCGATCATCGCCCGGGCGCGGGATACGCGCCGCGAAACCTTGACTCGTGCCTTCGTTAAAAAA
>MDTE01093044.1_pt1 | contig 15628 bp, 10 predicted proteins | sample 811231 | NCBI WGS metagenome assembly MDTE01 (sample SAMN05326651, study PRJNA326480) | marine metagenome | isolation source: seawater | place: Indian Ocean: Red Sea | collected 2010
CCGCCGCCTCGTCGCCGACCAGGTCGACCACTCGCTGGTAGTACTGAATCGCATTCGCGGGCGAAATCTGGGCATCGCTCCAGCCGTGCGACGCCAGCAGCTTTCCGCCCCGATCCAGGAACGGACGCAAGTCCGGGTCGAGCGTGTTCAGCGTCTCGCCGTCCACTTCCTCGGCCCTGGCAATGTCGGTCGCGAAGTCGAACCGATCGATCGTCCAGTCCAGATCCTGATAGGTGAGATAGCGATACTGCTCGAGCCCGGTGTTCCGGGCCGAGCGGGTCCACCCCTCATCAGTCCAGTTCGCCTCGCTGCCGGGGTACGCGCCCGTGATCGGGCGTCCGGTCGCCGGGTTCTCGGGCGACTCGTACATCATCCGAGCCGTGCCCAGCTGGGCCGCAGTCAGACAATCCGCGCCGTCTCCCCCCTCGCACTCCAGCACGCCGGGATCGAAATCGCACCGTTCGGGGTCGTTGATGACCCTGTCTTCGACCCCGTCGGCCGCGTCGCATGCCTCGAGCGCCGCCTCGACGAGCAACGCGCGCTTCTCTTCCGGCAACGCAGCGTCGGGATTGTCGTGCACGTGCTTGGCCACGCGCAGCGCCCCGGCCGCGCGCCCCATCCAGTCGTTGCCCGGGGCCCAGGCGATGATGCCGTCGTAATCCTCCGGATACTTCTGCGCCTCGGCGATGGCCTGCCGGCCGCCGGCCGAGCACCCGAAGAAGTACGAGTACTGGGGGCCGTCTCCGTAGTAGGCGGCGATGACGTCCTTGGCGGTCACCGTCATCTCGTGGACCGAGCGATACCCGAAATCGATCACCTTCTCGGGATGCTCGTAGCCGAACTCGGCGCTGCCTCCGACGTGCCCGGTGTCGGTCGACGTGGTGGCATAGCCGCGCTCGAGCCCGGTGGCCATCGACCGCCCCCCGCCGTAGCGGAGGCTGCCGGTGAAGGCACCGTTGCCCACCGCCTGGAGCTTGCCGTTCCAGCCGTCGGTCGGGAGCCAGACCTCCATCTTGATGTCCGAGTCGTCCGACGGGGTCAGCGTGGCCGCCACGCGACAGAACTCGGGGAGCGCGCCATATTGCCGCGCCTGACCTTCAGAGAGCGATCGACCGGGCGGCAGCGGTGGCACGAAGCCGCCGGCCGGCACCACCTGGGCCATCGTGATCTGGACATTCGACAGCGACAGCGACGCCATCGCCTCGCACGACGCTGGATCACCGGCCACCGATGCTCCGGTCTCCTCGGGAGCCGGGCTGGTCCCACACGCGGCCACGCCCGCCAGCGCCACCGCCACACTGAATCCCGCGATCAGCCTGCTGCCCTGGGTCATCGGTCTCTTGCTCCCTTGGGTGTCTCCCGACTACTGCCCGCCCTCGGCCTCGGCGCGCTCGAGCGCCCGGGCCCCGGCCATGATGCCGTCCATGCCGATGTTCCCCTCATGGCAGGCATACTCGAAGACCGGATCTGGCGAGCTCCGCAGCGGAATCATGGCCGTCCATGGCGCGGCCCAGGTATCCGGGTCGCTCATGGTCACTTCGTACTCGATCACGTCTTCGCTGACCCGCGTCAGCCGCTCCTCGACATGGAGCCCGTCGGCGGCCCCCATCATCGAGACCTTCGACGAGTAGTTCTGGCTCTCGATCACCAGGGTGTCGCCTTCCCATCGGGCCTTCGAATCGCCATGCCACAGGCGGACACGGTCGTTCACGTGGTTGGCGGTCGTGATCGGGATGACCCGCGCCCCCCCCATCTCCTGGTAGAGGACGACGTGGTTCGGGGTCTGGAAGATCTGGATATAGCTGTTGTAGCCAGCGCCAAGCCGCGGCGCTCCCCAGGTGATGCAACGCTCGCCGAGGCTGCGGTCCTCGGGCCCCCAGGCGTGTCGGGCCCTCGCCTCGGCCCGTTCGGCGGCGCGGGCCCGTGCACGCTCGGTCTGGGCCGGCAGGCGGCCATTTGGCGGATCGACGATCAGCGAGGTGCGATTGTCCCACTCACGCTCGACCATCCAGAAGTGGTTGTAGTTGCCGGTGGCGGCGTCGCGCGAGCTGAACGTCTCTGCCTCGGCCAGCGCGGCGGCGAACACGCTGTCGCCAAACGCGGCGTCACCCGACTCGTCGCTGAAGAGCTCCCCGGCCCTCGCCTGGAGCGCCGCCACTTCCTCGTCGGTCAGCGTGGTCCGCTCGCCGAGCACCTCGGGGCGCTGCATCGGCGTGACGTTGTTGTTGGCCCAGACGCCCTGGAGGTCAGGACGGTCGTCGGCGGTCCGGGGAGCGGTCCACTCCTGAGCACCGGCGGATGCCGCGAGCGACAGGGCCAGCAGGAAGACGACCGCGTTGAACGAATGTCGCGGGTTGGTCACGGTACTCTCCTTGGTTCCATGGGGCTTCGCCCCACAGCCCAAGCACCGCGAACGGCCGGCGAGCGAGACTAGCGCCCGGTCGTCAGCCACTCCACGATGCGGGGCGTCACGAACTCCGGCGCCTCGGTGTGGGGACCATGCCCCACGCCGGGCAGGACGTGAACGGTCAGCGGTCCGTCGACCCACTCCCACATGTTGTTCAGGGTCTGGGGCTTGAACGGCCCACTGTTCTGGCCGTAGATGAAGAGCGTGGGCGCCTGCACGGGCGGAAACTCGCCCAGCGTGAAGCCGAAGCCCTCGGTGTCGGTGGTCACCGGCGGCCGCGGCCAGTTCGCCTTGTAGAAGTTGACGATCGACTCCACTTCCATCCGCGAGAGCGCGTCACGCCGGAGCTCGGCGATGTCCGCCGGGTCGTCCGGGTTCATCTGCCCACCGCTGATGAACCCCGCCAGCTGCTCGCCCGCCTGCGGGTTCTGGAGCATGTTGTTCTGGAACTGGGTCGACTGCTGCTGGGCCTCGTTGTCGATCAGCTCGCGAATGAGCCCGGCCGGATGCACCGACCCCAGCGAGATGAGCCCGGCGGTGCGCTCGGGATGCGTCATCGCGAAGTGCCAGGCGTGGAGCCCTCCGCTGTCCTGTCCGACGACGGTGGCGGTCTCCTCGCCGAAGTGGTCGATGATGGCGTTGATGTCGTCGGCGATCCGGGCGCTGGCGTAGTGCTCCACCCCTTCGGGCTTGTCGCTGCGGTCGGTGCCGCGGGTCGACATCGAGACCACCCGATGGGTCTCGGAGAGCGCCACCAGCTGGTGCCGGAAGTCGAACCACGGGCCAAAGATGCTGTGGACGAAGATGACGAGCGGGCCCTCGCCGGCCGTGTGATAGGAGATGGCGACGCCGTTCGAATCGGCCTTGCCCTCCTCGAATGTCGCCGACCGTCCCATCCAGTCACTCACGGTTGTCTGGGCACCGGCCGCCGCAGGCAGAAATGCCAGCAGCGCCACGCAGTTCACGAAGCGTCTCACGTGTGTTCCTCCAAACTGGACGATGAGCCGGCGACCTAGTGCACAGCCGGCGGTGCACTACGCCAGCAGCGGGTCCAGTGGCAGCCGGCCGGTGCTGTGCCCCAGCTTGTCGAGCGGAACGCCGAGGCGGTCCAGCAGACTGAGGTGCAGGTTGGCCAGCGGCGTCCCCTTGTCGTAGCGGACGTGCCGCCCGCCGGTCCCGGCGCCGCCGCCCGCCAGCAGAATCGGTAGATCCTCCGACCCGTGGGCGTTGCTGTCGGCCATGCCGGCGCCGTAGATGATCATCGAGTTGTCGAGCAGGGTGCCGTCGCCGTCTTCGGTGTTCTTCAACCGGTCGACGAACGCCGAGAACAGCTGCACGTGGTACTCGTTGATCTTGGTGAGCTTCTCGAGCTTCACCGGGTCGCGCTGGTGGTGAGAAATCGGGTGATGGGCGTCCGCCACTCCGATCTCGGCGTAGGTCCGTCCGGTGATCTCGCGGCCCATCATGAAGGTCACGACCCGGGTCAGATCCGTCTCGTAGGCCAGCGCCATCATGTCGAACATCAGCGCGGCATGCTCGCCCACGGTGCCCGGCACGCCAGCCGGCTGCTCCACGACGGGCAGCTCGCGGTCCGACTGCGCCTCGGCCATCTGGATCCGGCGCTCGATGTCGCGCACCGCGTCCAGATACTGGCTCAGCTTCGCCTGGTCCCGCTGCCCGAGCTCGCGCGACAGGTCGCCGGCCCGCTCGGCCACCGAGTCGAGCAGACTGGCGTCCTTCGCCAGTCGAGCCTTGCGCACGGCGGGGTCGGTGCTGCCGGTGTCGCCGAACAGCCGCTCGAACACCACCCGCGGGTTGTTCTCCATCGGCAGCGGCGTGGTCTCGTTCGCCCACGAAATGGTGTTCGTGTAGGCGCAGCTGAAACCGTCGTCGCACGAGCCCGCGAAGTCGCGACCGTCGAGCGCGAGCTCCAGCGTCGCCAGCTGGGTCTCGGCGCCGAGCGTCCGTCCCGCAATCTGGTCAGCCGACACCCCGGCGAACAGATCCGAGCCATCGTCCGGCTTCGACGGGACACCGGTCAGGAACCGGGTAGACGCACGCGCGTGCGGCCCCGAGCCCTCGACCCCGTGCATGCCCGAGAGCAGCTGGATCTGGTCCCGGTAGGGCTCGAGCGCCTTGAGGATACGGGTATAGGCGAAGTCCTTCCCCTCGGCCGACGGCGTCCAGTCCGGCATCATCATGCCGTTGGGCACATACACCACGCCCAGCCGCTTGACGGGGGCCGCGGCCCGGGTCGACGCAAAGGCCGGCACCATGCCGTCGAGCAACGGGAGCGCCAGCGACGCGCCCAGCCCGCGCAACACCATCCGACGAGGAATCGCTTTACCAGTGATGATCATGACTCCGTCCTCCGCATCCGGAACGGTCCACTCTTCACGATATTCACAATGATAGACGACCACCGATGGTCGTCCACCGCCGTCTGCCGCACGATCTCCCGCACCGTGGGCCGATCGTAGTACTCCGGTCCGCGACCGATGGCATACGCCAGCAGCTTCTCGGTCACGGTCGCCACGAACTGGTCGCCCCGCTCGAGGAGCAACGTGCGCAGGCCATCCGGACCGTCGAACGCCGTGCCGTCCGGCAGGGTTCCTGACGAATCGATCGGCAAGGTGGCCTCGCCCGTGGTCCGCCACCGGCCCACCGCGTCGTAGTTCTCCATCGCCAATCCCAGCGGGTCCATCGGCGCGTGGCAGGTCGAGCAGACCGGGCTCTCGCGATGCCGCTGCAGCCGCTCGCGCACGGTGGCCGGCCGGCCGTCCTCGCCGCGATCCGGCAGGTCGGGCACGTCGTCGGGGGGCGGCGGAGGCGGTGTCCCCAGGATGTTGTTCAGGATCCACTTGCCGCGAAGCACCGGCGAGGTGCGGTTGGGATAGGAGGTCACGGTCAGCACGCTCCCGTGACCGATGATCCCACCCCGTCGCTCGGCGGTCTCGCCGTCCAGGGCGACCCGCCGGAAGTGGCTGCCGTAGACGTTCGGAATACCGTAGTGCCGGGCCAGTCGCTCGTTGGCGTAGGTGTAGTCGGCGCCAACCAGATCGAGCACGCTCCGGTCTTCGCGCAGCAGACTCTCGATGAACAGCTCCGTCTCCTGCTGGAACGCCTCACGAAGGTTCTCGTCGAAGTCGGGAAAGACGATGGCGTCAGGCACGACGCTGCCGAGATCGCGCAGTCGCAGCCACTGCCCCGCGAAGTTGGCCACCAGCTCCGACGCGCGCGGATCGGACAGCATCCGCCTGGCCTGGTCCTCGAGCACCGCGGGATCCTGCAGCAGCAGGCCCGCTTCGGCCAGATCGAGCAACTCGTCATCCGGGCCACTCGACCACAGGAAGAACGACAATCGCGAGGCCAGCTCCAGATCGGTCAGCGCATAGGACTCGCCCGGCGTGACGCCGGTCGGGTCGCGCTCGATCCGGAACAGGAAGTCGGGCGAGATGAGCAGCCGCTCGAGCGCCAACTGCAGTCCCCCGTCGAACGACCCATCGTCGCGCCCGGCGCGATAGAACTGCATCAACGGCGTCAGGTCCGCCTCGCCCACCGGCCGCCGGTAGGCGCGTCGCGCCAGACGCGTGAGGATCTCTCGGGCGCAGGGCTCTTCTTCAGCCGTGCTCTCCGGCGAGCAACTGAAGACGGCCCGGCGACTCGGCGTGTCTCCGGGGCCGCGACTCTCGTAGGGACCGCCGACGACGACCTGGTCGACCGCCGCGTCTCCGTCACGCATTTCGTTCACCGAGACGGCAAAGATGCTCTGCCTGGGCTGCAGCACCCCTTCAGGCTCGGTGAACCGGCGGACGAACGACACCCCGACGACGCGCGGCCCCGCCTCCGCTTCGAACCGCACGCGGAGGTTGGCATCGGCGAAGAGCATGTACTCTTCCCATTCGGGGTCGCCAAACTGGTTCCCGCCGTAGCTGGCAGGCGCCTGCAGCACGTCGGGCTCCTCGCCGCCGAAGGTGAAGGTCCGCACCAGACGACCGTCGAGCCGCACCTGCAACTCGTGACGCGACCCCATGCCCCGGACGTAGTTCACATAGTTTCGGTGCAGGGTGATTTCCAGGTCGTACTCGCCGTCCACCGGGAAGTAGTGCTCGATCCCGATACCGCCCCGTGACCCGAACGGCAGCAGCTCGCTGGCGCGATCGTCCTGCACGTAGAGGATGGGTACCCGGTAGGTGGAGGTCGCCGGACCGGAGGGCGTCTCGCCGACCGCCAGCCTGGCGATCTTGCGTGCCGCTGACAGATAGCGCTCCATCAACGACGACGACACGGTCAGTACGCTGGCCATGTTGTCGAAACCGTGCTCGTCGAAGTTGTCGGCGGGCAGAAGCTCCGCCACATCCACCTCGAGACCGAGCAGGTCCCGAACAGCATTGGCGTACTCGGCTCGGTTCAGCCGATGGAACGCCTCGGTGCGCCCGGGATCGACCTCGGGCAGCGCCGCCCGATCGATCTCGTCTTCGAGCCACACGGCCAGACGATCGTAGGTGTCGTTCTCTGGCCGTGGCCGCCCGACCGGCGGCATCGAGCGCGTGCGTAGCTTACGCACCACGCTCTCCCAGATCTCCGCGTGCGTGCCAATCCGCTCCAGATCCAGCCCCTCGAGGCTCAGATCGGCCGTCTGCAGCCGGGGGTTATGGCAGGTGACGCAGTACTGCGTGATGGTCTCGTCGAGCAGCAACGCTTCGCCCTCAAGAGCGGCGCTGGCTTCGAGCGGTGGCGAAAGGACAGCGGGGACGAGAAGGGCGAGACAAACGGAGGCCGCGCCCAGTCCAATCAGCGGCACACGTCCACGAGCAAAGCCTCTAACCATCTGAAAACTGTGCTAGTTTCGCCGATGATCCGGCGGGTGTCAATTGACTGACCCGCTGCGATAGCATAGCCGCTGGCCACGGTGCATACGTGACGGACACCCCCCCTCCGCAACAGGTCGGCCGCTACAGGATCGAGCGCACGCTCGGGCAAGGCGGCATGGGACGGCTCTATCTGGCCACCGACCCGGTCATCGGCCGCCAGCTCGCCATCAAACTGATTCGCGACGAGCTCGCCGACCCCGAATTGCGCGCCCGTTTCCTGCAGGAGGCGCGGGCCGCCGGGGGGCTGCAGCACCCGAACGTGGTCACGGTATTCGACGCGGGCGAGCACGAGGGACACCCCTTCATCGCCATGGAGTACGTCGAAGGAGACACCCTCTCGGCCCTGATCAAGGCCAAGCGGGAGGTCCCGCTCTCGGCGCGGCTGCACCTGCTCGAGCAGCTCGGACGCGGCCTGGCCAGTGCCCACCGGGCCGGGCTCGTTCATCGCGACGTCAAGCCGGCGAACCTGATGGTCGACCGGGAAGGCACCTTGAAGGTGCTGGACTTCGGCATCGCCAGGGTGGCCGAGTCGGGGCTCACCTCCGCGGGGGTGGCCATTGGCACCATCAACTACATGTCACCGGAGCAGGTTGCCGGCCAGACGGTCGACTTTCGCAGCGACGTCTTTTCGGTCGGCGTGGTGATGCACGAGCTGCTGTCGTATCAGCCAGCCTTCCCCGGCACCGTGCAGGACGGCGTGATGTATCGGATCGTGCACGGGCAACCGGCGTCGCTCCGCGAGCTGTGCCCGGAGCTGCCGGCCGGGCTGTTTGTCATCGTCGAGCGCGCGATAGCCACCGACCCAGCGGGCCGTTATCAGGACCTGGAACTGATGGCTGACGAGATCGCGGCCGTCCGACAGACCCTGGGCGACGAGCCGCTGCTGCCCGCCGCCGACGCCGAAGGGGAAACGCTGCTCACGCCGTCGAGTCCGGCCAGCTTGCGCACCACGCCCCCGAGCCGGCCCGTGCCGCGTCCGCCCGCGCCCGGGCTCCAACCCGGAACCGACCCGGCCTTGGCGCCCACCGCCACCAGCGCCGCCATCGGGGCAGGTCGGGCGGGAGGCGGCGCGCTGCGCTGGGTCGCAGGAGCCGGGGGGCTGATCCTCCTGGTCGCGGCCGGCCTGACCTTCTTGCCGACCGACGATCCGCCCGCTGAGGAGGGCGACCCGGTCGCGACCACATCGGCCCCGGTCTCGGAGCCCGCGCCTCCCCCATCGCCGCCAGCGTCGCCCCTGCTCGCCGCCGAGACCGACACCGCGGCCACCGAGCCGGCATCGGCCGAACCGGCCACGGCCGACCCGATCACGCCCCCGCCGACACCGCGGGCAGAGACGCCGCCGCCAAGCTCAGACCCTGTCATGCCCAACGAGGCGGGCCCGGCTGAGGCTGGCGGCCAGGATATGGTGGCGAATCTGCGCCGCCAGGCCGCCACGGCGCTGGCAGCCGGCAACCGGGAACAGGCGCTCGCGTCGCTGACCACCCTGCTCCAGCTCCAAGCAGGCGACCCGGACGCGACGGCGCTGCTCGACCAGCTGCTCGAGACGGCGCGGCGCGAGGCGGCCAAGGGCCGCGACCGGGTGCCACCCGCCGGACAGGCGATTGAGCTCTTCAGCGAGGGCGACCGGCTCGTGCGCGAGGCCGACACACCGGACGTCGCCGCGAACATCCGACAGCTGTGGACGGCTCGCACGCTCTTTGACCAGGCGGCTACCGCGCTCCCGGCGTCACCGGCCGAGGAGTCTCTGACGGCGCCGCCATCGGCCGCCGACGCCGCCCCGCCGCCCGCGGCACCCGCCACCGATCCTCGCGCCGAGGTCATCGCCGTCCTCGACCGGTATTGGGCCGCGCTCGCCGCGCTCGATACAGAGACGGTGCGCGAGGTCTACCCGTCGGTGCCGGACACGCTTGTCGACTCGTTGGGGGGGTTCGAAAGCTACTCGGCCGCGCTCGACGAACTGGCGGTAGAGGTGACGGGCGAGACCGCGACGGCCACGGGCCAACTCAGACTGCAGGTCCAACCGCGGGCCGGTAGCGCGGCCTCGGCCTCCGGGCCCGCGCGCTTCGAGCTGCGGCGCCAGGGCCCCTCGGACTGGATCATCTCCGGCATCGACCTGTCCAGCGTGCGACCGACACGCTGAGCGGCGTATCATTACCGGCCATGAAAGACAGTATCGCGAGCGCCCTCGCCGAGAGCTCGGCTCGCGAGTTCGCGATCTACCTGCTCGGTAACGTCCCCGGGCTGCCGCCGATCGCCCAGTCGATCCATATCCTCGCCATCGCGGTGATCATGGCGTCGGCCGTGATGGTGAACCTGCGCGTGCTCGGCCTTGCCGTCCCCAGCCAGAGCCCCAGCGAGATGATCCGGCGTCTGCTGCCGTGGACCTTCTGGGCCCTGCCGGTGAATCTCATCACCGGCGGCCTCTTCGTCGTGGCCAGACCGAATCGATACTTCTACAACCCGGTCGCGGAGTGGAAGTTCCAGATGCTGGTGCCGGTGGTGCTGCTGGCCGTCGTCCTCTACTGGATAAACGCGCGGGAGCACGGCTACTGGGAGGCCTCCGCCGGGCGACGGACCGCCGCGCGCGTGATTGCGGTCGTCTCACTCCTGCTCTGGCTCGGCATCGTGCTGGCCGGACGCTGGATCGCCTATACCGACTATCTGTACTTCCTGTACGAGTGACCGCGATGCCCGTACCCTTTCCCGAACTCTGGTCGTGGCTCGAAACGCGGCCGCTCGCCGAGCACATCGGCTTCACCTGGTGGTTCCCGTTCCTCGAGTCGCTCCATGTGCTCGGGGTGGGCTTGGTGGTCGGCTCGATCCTGATGGTCGACCTCCGCCTGCTCGGATTGACCGCGCTCACCTATCCCGTCAGTCGGATGACCAAAGAGCTCATCCCATGGACCTGGGGCGCCTTCATCCTGACCGTGATCACCGGGTTCGGGTTGTTCATGACCCGCGCGTCGACCTACATCGAGAACCCGGCATTCCAGATCAAGCTGATAGGCCTGGCGGCCGCAGGCGTCAACATGGCGCTCTTCCAGTTCAGGACCTTCAGACAGGTGCCAAGCTGGGACGCCAAGGCCGTCATCCCCTCGACGGCCCGCAACGCCGGCCTGGCCTCGCTCGCCCTCTGGATCCTCGTGGTCTTCGCTGGCCGGTGGGTCGGCCACATAATCTGATCCACCCGCTTGACACGAGATCTCGCTGGGCCATAATCGCCCCATAGCTTTCCGCGTGGCCGGGCGATCGATGCCGCGCCTTGTCACGCTTTCGTGCCCCTAGGGCGCGCTGATTCCCACAGCCTGCCGCAGGACGGCGAAAGACCTCGACGCGTAAGGAGGACTTCGTGCGATCTCTAGGCTGCTTGGCGCTTGCGTCACTGATCCTCATCCCGATCTCCCTGACAGCCGACACCCGGCTGACGCTCCCGATCGACGCCGACCGGTTGCACGGCTTCCTCAGCGAGAACGGCATCACCACCAAGCGGGGCATGCTCCGGGCCCTGCCCGATCAGGTGGCCAGGCGAGTGCTCCTCATCAGCGACAGCCATACCCTCCATCGCAGCACCGAAGCCCTTCCCCGGGTGGTGCACTGGTCGCCCGATGCCCGGTTCATCATGTCGATCAGCGGCCAGGATGTGGGCAACGCCCCGCATGCGGGCAGCATCGAGATGATCCAGGTGAACGAGCGGACTAATTTCTGGGATTTCATCGCGAACACCCGCGAGCACGAGGCGTACGCGGACCTGAACATCCAGTTCACGATGCGTGGCTTCTCGCTGCGAATCCCCTATGGGCTGCCGAACACGCACTTCGGCGCCCGTCTGGGCACCCGGCACGCGAAGGTCATGTTCGACGCATCCGCCAGTCACCCGACTACGAGGCGCTGGCACCGAAGCTGATGCGAGTGAGCGGGCACGCCCGCTGCGGCTCGAACCGCATCGTCAATGCCATGGTCGACCAAGCCTATCGCGACAAGCTGACCCGCTCGCCGGAGTTTGCGGCGCGGTGGGAAGACGACCCGACCGAGTCGGCTCAAGTGCAGCTGTATCGTCTGCTCGGCATCAATCCGTATCAGGAGTTGCGACTCGACGTGTCGCCGACGACGCCAGTCGACCCCGGTTCGCATGGCGCGGACGGCCTCGGGTGGAATGCCGGCGGCGATGGCGTCTCCGGTCTCGTGGAATTCCTGGTCTTCTACGACCTGCTCCAGGACGATCCCGACCTGCAAGACTGGTTCGCCAACCGGATGGACCTGATCGAGGGTGCCCACTGGGCCGCCTTCGACGCGACCGCCGAAGAGGTCGTCGCCCTCTCGATGAACAGAACCAGGGCCGACCGACTCATCAAGGAGCTCGACTAGGAGCGAGCGCAGCTGACGCAGCGGCGCGCTCGCAACGATCGATCACGACCTGGCGGAAGCCTGGCGGCTCAAGCACGAGTGACGCGACTACTTTACGAACGGGCTGTTCCCGTTCCTCCACTTCAACATCTTCGCGCCGGTGGTCGAGGAGACGTACTCCATCTATGTGCCCATCGAGGGCGACGGCCACAAGCGGGCAATCTGCGAACACCTGACCAACGAAGCCCTCGCTTCATAGCCCGGGCCGCCGCGGCCCAGGGACAAGACTGATGGCAGCATCACGACGACAGTTCCTGAGACACGCCGCGGCGCTGGGTAGCGCTACCCTGGCCGGCGGCGCCACCGCACGCGCCACCAGCCCACGCGCACAGCCCTTCTCGCCACCCGAGCTGCTCGCTCGCCAGGCCACCAGACTCCACGAGTCAGCCGCCGAGAGCGTGCTCCAACCTGGCGAGGCCGAAACCTATGCCGCCATGTACCGGAACCGGCGGAACTGGGGACGGTGGGGTGACGATGATCAGGTCGGCGCCATCAACCTCATCACGGAAGAGAAACGCGCCGCCGCGGCGGCGCTAGTGCAGTCGGGCCGGACCGTGTCGCTGAGCCGGACCTTCGAGCCGCCACAACACTTCATCACCAAGAGCGATCTCGGAGCCGGTGGAGGCTACGTGATGGACTACCTGGGCTTTATCTACCACGGCGCGACGGTGACGCACATCGACGCCATGTGCCACATCTGGGATGCAGAGGGAATGTGGCAGGGCCGTGACCATACCGAAGAGGTCACGACCCAGGGCGCCCACTTCGCCGACATCACCCACTGGAAGGGCGGCATCATCACCAAGGGCGTGCTCATCGACGTGCCCGGCCACCGTGGCGTCCCCCACGTCACGCGCGAAGACCCGGTCACCGGCGACGAGCTCGCTGCCATCGCCGAGGACCAGGGGGTCTCGGTCGACGCGGGCGACGCGTTGCTTGTGCATAGCGGCTGGGAAGCCGCGACCGAAGCGGGCGCCAGCGCCGGCGCCGGCCTCCATGCCAGCTGCGCCGAGTTCATCCGCGATCACGACGTGGCACTGCTCGGCTGGGACCTGATGGACGCCGGCATGGGCGGCGCTGGACTCCCCTGGCCGGTGCATGGGGTGCTGTTCAACTTCGGCGTCGCGCTGCTGGACAACGCCCGGCTCGAACCGATCGCCGAAGCCTGCGCCGAGGAAGGGCGGCACGAGTTCATGTTCATGCTGCTGCCGCTCAACGTCGCTCGCGGAACGGGATCGCCGGCGAATCCGGTGGCGATGTTCTAGGCGGGGGCTGAGTCCTCGCCCCCCGCAGGCTTCGGGCTACAGGCTTCGGCAAGATCAAGAACACTGACCACTCTCACACAGCTGTTCTCGTTTGGCCGGTTCGCGCGCTTTCGAGCGCCTGAAGCCTGGAGCCTGAAGCCCAAAGCCTTGAGGCGCCCGGACACTCCCCACCGCCTCTAGAACCTGAACAACCGATTCAGCTTCACCACGAATCCGCGGTTGCGGAGCTCGGTGAAGCGGTTCGGCCGGAGCGTCGAGCTATCGCGGTCCTCGGTGTAGACCACGAAGATCTCGCTCCCCGGGCTGTACTCCCAGCGGAACCGCAGGTTGCTGCTGACGGTGTCGTTGGCCGAGTTGTATTGCACCAGCCCGCTGAAGAACATCCAGGGACTGAACGCGTAGTTCACACGGGTGACGACCAAGTCGGTCCGCAGCGAACCATACGGGGTGTCGATCCAGTTGAACGACAGGCTGGGCTCGATGGAGAGTTCCGGCAGGACGGCGAGCCGGGCGCCCTGCAGGCCCACGGCGGTAATGTCCCCCCCGAAGAATCCGCCGCGCTGGAGGCTGACCCCGCCACTGAACGGCCGCTGCTCGCCAAGGCGGTAGATCGCCTGTACGTCAGTGAACGCATAGCCACCGAGCGGAATCGAGAAATCAGCGCCACCCGGACTGAACTGACTGAGTAGCAGTTCGTAGTTGTCGGCGAGACTGACGCCGAAGGTGTCGCTGTTCTGCAACTCGGTCTGGAACTGCAGCGTGTTGGTCCGGGTCTCGAGCACGTCGGTATCGGCCGTCTGGATGTAGTCGATGCTGCCGACGAGACGGAACTGCCGCACCCAGTCAATCGAGGCGGGACGGGGACTGAAGCGCGCTTCGGCGAAGGTGCGACGGAAATTGTCTCGCCGCAGGAATCCGACCTCCGGGTTGAACTTGTCCTCCACCACCAGGTGCTCGACCTGCATGCCATAGCGGTCGCCGGCATAGAGAAAGCGTCCCTGGTAGCTCGTGTCTTCGCTGGAAATCCCGGGCGTCTGGGTCCGAGCGTAGTAGCCAACCGCCTCGACGTTCTCGAAGAACGCGAGCGTCGCGTCGAGCCCGTAGGTCTGACTCGATCCGTCGCCATCGAGCGACACCGACCGGTTGGTGAAGAGCCCACCGATCGCGCTCCGCCGCAGGATGTCCCTCTTCAGCCGCACCACGGTAAAGTTGGTCGACTCGGCCGCCCCCAACGCCTGGTCGTCGGTGGAGATACTCAGCGCGCCGACATCGAATGCGCCGACCTTGCCGGTTACGCGCCCACCCCCGAGGATCGGCACCACCTCTCCGGCCTGCAGTCCGATCCGACGGCTATAGAACAGCGTCGGTGCGTTCCCTCCGCCAAAGAAGCCACCGCCGCCACCAGCCCTGAATCCGCCCCGAGCGAAGTCGAAGATTCCGCGCCCTTCGAGAAAGAACTCCCGCTTCTCCGGAAAGAAGAGGCTGAACCGCGTCAGGTTGACCTGTTGCTCGTCCACCTCGACCTGCGCGAAGTCGGTGTTGTAGGTGAGGTCGGCGGTCAGCGCATCGGTGATCCCGTATTTCACGTCGAGACCGACGTCGCCATCGCTCACGTTTCCGCCGGCGGGGTTGCCAACCTGGTCACGGGTGACGCCACCGATGGTGTAAGGCTTGATCTCCAGATTGCGTCCAGCCGGAGGCGGCTCGATACCCACGAGCGTTCCAGCTTGCGATACCCGGAAGACCCCGGCGGTGCCGGCCCCCGCCCCGGCGCCGGCCGCCGAGATCGGCAAGCGGGTCAAGTAGGCCACCTCGGCGCGGCGCCGGATGCCCCGGCGAAGCTGGATGCCCCAGATCTGGTCGTCGCCGGGTCGATAGCGCAGCGACTTGAATGGAATCGCCATCTCGGCCGTCCATCCGCCCTCGAATCGACCGGTCCGCACGTCCCAGATCGGGTTCCAGTCCAGATTCGGGTTGCCCTCGTTGGTCACCTGAAAGTCCGAGCGGGCGCCGATCGGGGTCGTCTGGAACGCGACACCGTTCCGTCGATCGTAGAAGGTATCGAACAGCACCATGAAGAGGTCGTTCTGACGGATCTGACGCCCGTCCCGACGCATCTCATTGGCCACCCACTCGCTCTCGGGGGCCCGGTCCCACGCCCTGGCCGACACGTAGACGTTCGTGTCGTCGAACAGCACCCAGGCTTCCGTGCGTTCGGTGGCGGGCGCACCCTCGATTGGGGTCTGCTGAATGAAGTCGCTGATGGCCTCGACCCGCGCGTAGGCCGGCTCGTCCAACCGTCCATCGATCGCGATCGGGGTGTCGACCCGAACCGCCCGGATGGTCGCCCGTCCCAGCTCGTCGCGACGCACCGTGGCGGGCGCGACCGGCGGCGGAGGACCGTCGATGCTCGCCGCATCGATCGGGCCACTCGTCACGTTTGACACCGGGGACGGCTCAGCCACGGCGTGGGCCTCGGCGGGTGTAACGGCCTCGGGCGCCGGAAGGGCCGTTGTCGGCGGCAGCACGCTCGACGGCCGCGACGAAGAGCCGGTCGGCGTCGGGTCTGCGCCTGCCGCCCGACCTCCGGGTCGCGTTTCGGGCCGATCACCGGCCACGAGGATCGCCTCGACCAGCGCGTCCTGCAGCGCGAACAGCTCGTCCAGCTCCCCGTCGAC
>MDTE01088471.1_pt1 | contig 15627 bp, 24 predicted proteins | sample 811231 | NCBI WGS metagenome assembly MDTE01 (sample SAMN05326651, study PRJNA326480) | marine metagenome | isolation source: seawater | place: Indian Ocean: Red Sea | collected 2010
CCATAATTATGTTATTACTACTCTACCTTTTATATCTACATTAGGATATTTTACCTCGAATACCATGGGATCAATTGAAGGGTAAATTACTTTATCTTGTGTAGCCCCTGGTATGTCATAAGCGTATTCAGAATATCCGGCTTCTACTCCTGTTTTATTTGATACTATTAATTTTTTTACTGTTTGTACCCCTGGTTGATTATCCAAAATTTGTTCTAATGTTATAAGACTTATAGGTTGATTTATTTGCATTCTGTTGGTATCAAAAAATACTTGCAATGATTGTATACAATTTCTTATTACTGAATTATTATTTGCTTCTGATTGGGTAATTATTTCAAAATCTATAGCTAAATTTATAATAAAAGCATCTTTAATATCAATGGAATCACCTATCATTCTATATTCATTAAGATAAGTTTTTAAATTTTGTTTTAATGTTCTACTAGTAGTGGTTAATTTTTTATTTTTATCAAACCCTAACACATATAAACATAAAGTACTACTACTTTCTCCCACTTTAGGTTTTTGTATTACAGCTTTAGCTATTTGTCCATATTGGGCGGGCATACTAAGGGCTCTAACTAAATAATCATCAGCCGTTACATTTCTTAACTGAGAGGAATGTTCTGCTAAGGTATTTTGTCTAATTTGTTCTACAGTATCTCCTCCACTTCCTCCGGTTGCACTAATAGGATTATTACAAGCAATAGAAGAAAACACAAAATCAGCAGTTGATGATACTAAATTTTGTTTTAGGAATTTAATATTACTAGTGTCTAATCTAGTTAATGTATTTGCAGCAATATTAGAACCTACACCTCCTCCTACACTATATCTAACTGTTATAGTCGTGTTACTAGGAGCTACACCATAAGTATCTGTTTTTAGGAAATTAAGAGGACTAAAAGCAGTAGTTAATTTATCTTTTTTAAATGGTAAACCTAATCCTACATTATCAGTATTAGGTATTCTTTCTTCAACTATATCATCAGGGTTACCTGCACCAAATTGTATTTGGGTTCTTGAAGAATTTAGATGTCTTACAGTAAACCTATATGGTGTTTGTACCGTTTGAAGTATATAGGGAGCATCATTTTCATCTGTATAGTTATTAGGTTGATTTTGTTGGGTATTTTTAATAGAGTTAAATACTAATTCCTGACCTAAATAATCTACTTCAAAATATAAATTACCATTACCGTCTGTTACACTTATTATCTCCGCTAGTGCACTTTCATTTAATTCTACAGTAGGAAATTCTTCATAATCCCCAAGTGTAAAGACTTTTGTTTTAAAAAATCCTGAACGACCTGCTCTGGTTTTTTTCAATAAATAATAAGTAGGTTGATTACCCGCAATTTGAGCAACTGAAACCGTTGTAGGATCGGATGAACTAGAAACTGTAAAATCTATTGGATCTTCAGTTATGAAAGTAGCACCTGTATCAGATGTTGTTGTTAATCCCCCTGGAAACAATAATGCGTAATCATAATCTGGAATGAATTTGCCATCTACATTTTTAGATGGTACTAATTGGAAAAAGTCTATATCTGTAGTTGCTAAACCTGTTAATTTGGGTTTATACCCAAACATATAAGCTAAATCAAATAAGTTACTATTTTGACGGGCATATTGTACATATGTTTCTTGTACTTGATTATCAACGTAAAATGATAAAACATCACCTACATATGCTGCCTGTTCTATAAACATTATTCCAGGTGAACTAGGATCAAAATCAGTATAAGTATTAGGAAAATAGGTTTGTGAAAAGTTTATTAATCTACTTCTTAAACTATCAAAATCTCTATTTGTGTACGATATGTCTCTTGCTATTGCCATTAATTAAAATTTAGTTCTAATTGGTCATTTATACCTGTATTAGGGATACTATAAAAAATTTGCACTATAACTGTATTATTATCCTCTTCTTTTAGAACGTTAAGATTTTCTAATCTAACGGTAGGAAAATTTTGAGCTATTTTATTTTGAATATCATCTTGTAAAAAGTTTAAATTACCTTCTTCAATTTGAGTAAAAATAAATCGTCTTAACCCCCCTCCAAATTCAGGATTACCTGGTCTTTCACCTGGGTTAGTAAGGAAATAATTAATTAAATTATTTTTAATTGCCTCCTTAGTTTCATAATTAGGTGTAAAAACAGCATCCCCGTTTATAGGTAAATTAAAACCTATAGCACGTGCTGGCCTCAAATCATTGGGAAATATTTGTCTTTGATTTATAGCCATTTATTATTTTTTATTCATTAACCCCATTATTTGGTCCATACTTACATTTCCTTGTGGTAATTGTCCATTAGCACTTGTAGTATCTATAGTACCATTAACTTGTAGGGGAATATCATTAGTATTAGCATTTATATTTCCACTTGCATCAGGCATCATTCCACCTAATACATTCATCATATTTTCTCTGAGTTTTACTTTATCCTCAGATTTTAATTTAGTTGTTTGGTTGTTATTGTTAGTTTCCTGTATAGGTTGTTTATTACCTTTTACTGCTTCTAAAAGGATATCCTTGATTTCCTCTTGTATAGCCTCTTTTACGGCTTCTTTTACAATATTTTTTAGTTGACTAATTTTCATTATATATTGATTTATTATAAATATTAAGTTAATAAGCTTTTAAATCGTTTTGGGTAATTCTAAATTTAAGTTCATCTATTAAAATTTGATCACTCGCACTATACGAACTTTCTCCCTTTAACAGTACAACTCCATCTTGATTTTTAGCTACAGCATATCTAGGTTTGAGTTTACCCTGTACTCTATAATCCTCTACTACTGATAATTCAAATCCATTTAAAAAAGGATCATTAGGTACTTCTTCTTCTCCCTCCTCTAAGGAGTCTAGTAAGTCTTTATTTATTTCCTCTAATGTTAAATCACCATTTTCAATAGCATCTTCAGCACATGTACCAATCATACCATCTAATCCTTTAAGTAAATCTATAGCCATTTTAAGTACTGCTCTTAATACAGAAAGAACAGCTAAAACCATTATAGTTAATCCCTCATATTTAGCTATAAATTTTTCAAATTGATCTAAGTTATTAGAGTTTTTTAATGTGGCACTCATTGGTTGGGAAGCAATTAAACCACCAAAATCTTTAGCTGGAGGAGTACCAACTGCTTGTGGTATAGGAAGATTTACTACTATATTTTTTACTAATTTAAATATTTGAATTAAAGTTAATACTAAACCTGCAGCTTTAACTAATGCATCTACAAATTTAAATATAGAATTTAATACTTTTACTATTCGATTTCTTTTTTTTATTATCCTTCTTAGTTCTTCAGGGCTAGGACAGTTCTTTTTATTAAAATTTTTAAATTTATTTTTTAGGGCTTCCGTTAATTTGCTAATTCCAAATTTAGCTATCATTGCTATTATTAAAGGTATAAATTTTTTAATAATATCCTTAACTTTACTCATAACTGCTTTTTGTAAAGCACCAAAAGGATCTTTTGGTATTTGGTTTTTAAGATCGGCTATAGCATCTTGAGGTAAATTTTGTAATTGGGTAGTTTGTTTTTTTAAATCAACCTCAAAAGATTTTAGTTGTACTACATTAATGCTAGATTTTACTATAGGTTTTCCTCCTGGATGTTGGAAATAAGGTTTTACCTGTTCTTGACCATATGTGTTATCAGTACTAACAATTTTTATGGGAGGTTTTTGTAAAACATAAAATTCATCTGGAGATGGTTCTTCAACTGTAGTTTCAAATTTCAATACAAAATTACCATCTTTATCTGTTTTGGTTTCAAAAAAATTATCTTCTACATCAGCTGTAGATGTATAGGGCTCTAAAGGTAAACTTGAGGTAATTTCTACTTTAATACCCTGAATAGGTTCTTGTGTATCCTTATCTGCAACTCTTCCTTCTACTTCATATGATTTTATAATAGGAGGCTCGGCTGCGGGAGGCCCTTCTTCCTCTACTATTACAGGTTTATCTAACCAATTGTTTATATCAAAAGCCTGTCCTGTTTCAGCATAATCCATTATTAAACTATCTACTATTAATCTTGGATTTAAACTTTGTGGTGAACCTCTTAAATAAACAGAAGAACTAGCCACCTCAAATTTTTGTGGATCCAGTAAGTTACCAAATGTAGAAATTCCTTTTACATTGATTTCAACAACATAATCATTAGATAAAGTATAACGAGCTGTAATTTTAGTTGCCATATTATTCTACCTTAGATTTAGAGGATAGTAAAGGGGCTTTAGGATCATTTACTAAATTTAAAATTTCTTCAATAACATTTTTAGCTGCAGATGCCATAGGTGAAACTGTAGCATTAGGTACTGCTGAACCCCCAGGCCAGTCTTGTAATCCTTCCAATACTGAGGTAAGATTTTTTAATGTTATTAATAGTTGACTAAACTGGTCCATAAAATCCTGACCTAAAATTATAGGTTGATTTGCAAATCTACTTCCTATTTTAATATTATTAGCATCTATATTTACATTTTTAACTGAAGAAATTCCTATTTCATTTTCTGATGATAAAGCAATTTTATTTTTTGAATTTAATAAAATATCATCTTCACTACTATTTAAAATAATTCTCCCTGATTTAAGAATAATTTGAGGGGAATTAAATGTTTTTATAGCTTTTGGGGGTGTATTAAAAGCTTTATAATTTTCCTTATTAGTAGACAAAGGTAATAATTGAGTGCTGGTTAAATAAATAGAAGAAAGATCTTTATTTATGTTTTCTACTACAGGTATCCAACCCTCATCACTAGCACCTGGATCTTGGCCATTACGTATTATAATAATAGGATCCCCATTATTACCCCCTCCAGACCAATTATTTTTTATTTTGCTAGGTGTTTTTGAAGTATTACCTAATCTTATAGAATTACCAAATCTTCCTTCTAATATATTATCTCCAGCAAAAGGTAATATAGGATGAGTATCTATTTTTTCTACAAAAGTACCTCCAATGGCGGGGGAATTTAACTCTATATCTGTAGAACCATCTTTTATCCTTCTTACTGCTCCTCCTTCTATTTCTTGATAATCCGCTTTTTGACCATCAGTTGCTTCTTCTTTAAATATATCTGGAAAAGCATTATGATGGGGATGATTCCATAAATTAACTGGATTTATGTAGTAATAACTTTTTATATTAGACATTTTATCTAGATTCCTATTTGGCAATCTAAATAATAATACTGTTTCATTAACTAATGGATAATTTTTTAGCTGCGGAAATAAAGGATAAGCAATAGTACTTTCTTTTTGTTCTTTTTGTTCTAATAAAGTAAATTCAATAGTACCTATACCATTCCATTGACCCAATTCACTCCATTTAGGGTGAGTTTCGTCCAGTATAATATCAACAACCCTACCATTTACTATAGTTCCCTCTACAGGGGTAGCAGATGCTGGTCCTGATGATCTATTTACTCCTGCAAAACCTTTAGCCATTATCTTTTTCTTCGAAATTAGTATTAAGCTTATCTAATTCAGCAATTAGTTCCGCTTTTTCTTCTTCTGTAATACTTAATGAATCTTCACTACTACTATTATTTAAAGCACGTTGAATTATTGTAGCCATTTTAATTAACTGTTCATCATTACGCACTCCTATTTCCATGTATTCTTTAATTAATGGAACTATCAAAGTTGCATCACCTATATCACTTATTAAAGGTTTTAGTTCTGCAATTAAACCAGAAATTTGTTTTTCTTTCTTTTTCTGATTATCGTAAATTTCATTAAGGATATCAGAGAATTTTTTCTTTCCGAATACTATATTGTCTAATGTTCCCATAATATTTTTTGGTTATAAATATTGACATATAGAAAGGTTAGAATCTAGTGTAACCGTTTTCTAAATAGAATGTATAGCTAGATTTAAATATATGGTGAAGTTTATCAGCTATTTTAGTGATTTTTGGAGTTTTAACTTCAACCATTTCCCTAATATAAATGTATAATGCCTTTTTATTAAATACTTCTAAATCCTCTCTTTTACGGAATAATTCTAAAATAGCATCAGCTATTTGTGCATCATTTTTTTTAGGAAATAATTCATAAATATTTTCTGTAACATAATCCACATATAAATCTACATATTTATCTAAATCACTTTTAACTGCTCCATCTCCTATATTATAAGTGTAAGTTGAAGATTCTTTTAATAATTCACCTACATCTACTTTATTAATTTTTTTCTTATAATTTTTAGTATTATATAGTATTAACCATCTTTTAACTATAGTTCCAAAATAAGAATATGCTTTAGCCCCCCTTGTTGGGTCAAATAAATGAATTTTAGATAAAAGAAAAGTAATTATCTCATGTTGTAGATGTTCTAAATTTTCTACCTCAGTATGGTAAAATTTAAAGGTATGAATAATATTCTGAGTTAGTTTAAAAAAAGGATAGTGAATATGCTCTGCATATATTTCACTTCTTTTCTTTTCATCTTTATCGGGATCAAGACTATTATAAACTACTATATAGTCTTCTGTCTCTTGAGTAAAATAATTTTTACTTTTTTTTCTACGTTTTCTGGCCATTATCATAAGTTGGTTTTATACCTGGATAAATCATTTTGTATTTTTTTTACTTCATTAAAAAACCAACCTATTTCATCATCACTTTTAAAAGATCCTTTTTCGTCTATTTTATCTAAACGTTCTTGGGATTTTTCTATTTGTGATGAAATACTCTTTATAAATTCATCTTGGGAAACAATGATATCCTCTGCTTTCTCATTTTTCCTAAGAAGGTTAAAAGTCGTGTACACAAAGGTAACGACTAAAAAACCTAAAATTCCTACTGTTATTTCTAGTATCATAAACTATCTAACATATTCTTTAACCCAGGACTTTTAATTGTATTTAAAGCTTTGGATTTAGAACTTTGTTTTGACTTCAAGTTAAATTGTTTCTTTGGCTCCTCCACGCTATTTTGAGAAAATTTTGGAAGCCATTCCGTTTCCCATTCAACTCTAGCGGCTAACATATCAGCTTGATGTAAAATAAAGGGCAATGATGTACGAGGTCTTTGTTCAGGCATAAATCCTTTTAAATATTTTTCATTACCTACATCATAAAGTCCGTCATGAGTTCTAATAGCTAACATTTCATTAAATGAATAAGAAATATCATGTTGTTGCAATAAAAATAAAGTTCTATCTGGTACGGATGCAAATGGTAATTTTTTATTAAACATATAATCCTCACCCAATTTATCTTTTCTCCATTGGTCAGTTTGAGGTATATAAGCTTCGTTTTCTGAGTCACCCATTTTGCCTAAATCATGATTAATAGCTGAAAACATTAATTCTTCTTTAGTATATGTAGTTATATCCGCTCCGAATGCCCCCCATAATTCATTTAAATCTATAGCTGCTCTAACAACTCTATTTACATGGTCAACATAACCACCTGGAAATGCACCATGATATTCTTTTTTATGAGCAGCGGGCATTAAAATGATTCGCTCCTCATATTTTTTATAGAAATTAAGTAATTTTTGTTTTCTATCCTTTTTATCTGAAATGTGTGTTTCTATATTGGATAAAAATACTTTCCAATTAGATTGGATTTTTTCTGCCGATAAATTCATTTATACCTTATTTAATTCTGTAGATGATAAAGGTTCTCTTTCAATATGATCTCTAATATCTGAGACATACCCCTGGGCTTTTATAATATTAGCTCTGTAGGATTCAATAGGGGCTTGCCTATTGACAATTTGCTGGAGAGTTATTAATGTTGTTTCTAGATTATCTAGTTTCTGGCTTAGTAAATTTCTGTTTCTCATGACTATTTATATATAACTTTATTAATGTTTATCCTACCCCCCTTTATTCCCTCATCTCTCTATCTTTCTAACCAACCCGTGGTATAAATATACATAAGAGAAGGGAGTTAGGCACGTTATTTAAAACTTTTTTTTAAAATTTCTTTAAATTTAAAAAGATGGGCGCATTTTTCGTATTCTTCAAATTCTTCAAAGTAACTTAAAGCACTATTTAATGATTTATCTAATAATTTATCATTAAAATTTAATACCGCATCTATAACTGCTTGTTCTTCAGGATTAATTTGTTTAATATATGAAAATGCTCTATTAAAAACTACGAAATTAGATGCTTCTTTAGTGGATTCTACATCATATGACGGCTCTTCTTTTTGAAGAAATTTTTGTAATTTATCATGAAACACAAAATGGTTAAGTATCAATTTAGTAAACATACCTAACTTATTATAAGGACCACTATTTAAAGCAATTATTTGCCTTTTCTGTTCCTCCGTTATCTTTACATCAGAGGAGGAATCACTAAAAAGACCAAAAATTCTATCCTTATTCATATATTATACATATGTACTAGATACCTAAATCTTTGATCTCTTCTTCTATATCAGATTGCATTTTTTTTAATGAATCATATTCTTTAACAATATTAACTTTTTTAGGATTATCTGGGTGATATCTCCAAAGTTCATCCATTACAGTTGCAGTTGCTGCTAAATCATTAATTAATTCAACTTTTTTTTCTTCTAAAATTTGTAATTCAGTTTTTTCCATTATTCAAAAATTATTTTAATTTGGTTTTCAATTTCTATATTTTGAGGATAAATAGTTTTAATAAATACACTAGCGGTATCCCCAACCATTTGTGTATCAAAAAATATTTGTTGTCTAGGTTCTAAATTATATTTACTAAAAGAACCTAATACATTTTCTTCAGAATCAGGATTATAAGAATAACCTGCTATATTTAATGGAGGAAAATTTTGAGCCATATCAGTAATAGTATAAACTAAATTTCCTATAGGAATAGGATTTAAAAAATCTCCATTAGTAAAAAATCCTAGTACACTATATAGGGGTACAGTAAATGTTATACTATTAATCCAAACCCAATAATTAGAGTCAAAAATGGTTTCAACTAAAGGAACTCCATTTACATAATAGTCACTATGAAGTTCATCCAACTGTCCTTGTATAGTAAAATAATTATAACCTTGATGTTCTATATGCCAATACCCATTTACATCTTGATAAACACCAGGAGATACTAAGGGATCAATTTCAAAGTTGATACTACAATCTCCATCTAAACAGGGGTAGGGAGTGATTTCCTCCTTACTACAACTAGTAAGAAGGAATCCTACACCTATTAATACTAATAATCTATTAAGCATTAACATACTCTAAAGCAATATCAAACATTTTACTATTCAGATCCATATCTTGTTTAAAGTTTTTAATCTGTCTAGCTTTTCTATGCTTAGTACCTACTGTATATTCAAAATCACCTTCAATGATTTTTTCTTGGATAGTATTAAATACACTCCATAAATCATCTCCTTTATCTTCAGGTCTAACTGGAGTAATAAACTCATCCATATCAATAGTAATTCTTCTTAATTCATCCTCTGGGAATCTAACTGCTAACATATCTTTAGCAAATTTAACTATTGAATTTTGATCCATTTTAGTTTCAATCATATTATTCATTGATTCTACTGTTAATGGTAATCTTTCAACCATTTCAGTAACTTGTTTTTGAAGCTCATCAAAATCATAACCCATATGTCTAATTGAAACTTTTTCAAACTCATTAGTTGAAATAACTAAACCATTTTCACAAATCATTCTAAATAAACCAGCAGTAAAGGTAAATGCATTTTTACCATCATGTGAATTAGTTAGTAATATTTGAGGAAAAACAGTATCAATTGGGTTTTTCTTGGCAAATGTACCATCAGTTCTTCTATAACCTGTAGGAGAAGTAATTGATTCTCTAATATTATTAGGCATTTGATTAATTACAATATCATCATTTCTAAATACTACAAGGTGTTTTTGGAAACCTATAGTACCTTTAGTTCTAGCATTAACTTCTTTAGCATCAATAACATTCCAACCTAATAATTGCATATCATCAATTAACTTATCTGTAGGAATATGTGAATATTTCTTTGATACTTCAGGAGAAGGCTTAGTTGAGAAGATACTTGGAGCTATCTCTCTTAACTCATCTTTACTTAAATACTTATTTGATTTTAAATCTAACATAACTTTTATTTTAATTATTAATATGGGGTAAATATACGAAAGGGAGCCTGGGTAGCCAAGCTCCCTGCGCATTACTTTTTATCTTTTTACCAATAAACCTGGTGAAACTGTATAGGTACTTATATCTCCCTGAACTTTAATATTTTTAGGATTAATTTTAATTACTCTAAAATTTATATCAGAAGGAATTTTTTTATGATTAATACCTACTATATCACCCACTCTAAATGATTCTTTTTCTTCATGTCTTATTTCAGACATTCTAATAGAATATGCATTATAAATGGATTTTAATTCTGATTTTTCTGAATTTTTAATGAATTCTAACACTTCGTTTAAATTTGACATAACCTTAATTATTTTTATTTATGCCATAAATATACGAAAGGCTTCCTGGGGAGCCAAATGGATGCGCAGGAGCTTTTAAATAAAGTTTTTATGTTCGGAGGGGTAATTTACTAGTTCATCTAGTTGTCTATTAACTAAATCCAATCTACAATGTGCTATACATTTATCTAGATTCAATTCTTCTAAAATATTTTGTCTTCTCCTACCAGCCCATATTTCTAATAAATTTTTTTCTCTTAAATCACCTAATTTTTTAGTTTCAATACCTCTAAAATGACAACATAAATAAACAGAATGAACATTAATTACTCCACTTAAAGTTTGGGCTAAACATTTAGGGTATTGTTTTTTATACCCTTTATCATATTTGTTTTTAGAATAATATACTTTAAAATTATCATCTTGTAGTGCTAATGTTTCTTCAATATTATAAGGTATAGTATAATCACCATGAAAGGGTCTTACTTGAATATAGTCAATACCCGCCTTTTTACATAATTCAGCATATTGTACTAATGTAGGAGTAGTTAATTCACTAGTTAAAAAACCAGAACCCACAGTTAAGTTAGTACCTAGTTCATCTCTACGTTTAGCTAATTTTTCTAAATTTTTAAGGGCCAAATAAAAATGTCTTTCAGGAACTTTTCTAATTGAAGTATAAACATGGGGTGTTCCTCCATCCATAGATACTCTAACCCAAGTACAATTTTTTACAACAATATCTATCGATTTATCTGTAAATATAGTTCCATTAGTAATCATTCCTACATCCATTCCTAAAGAACGTATATACTCAATTAATCTAGGTGTTATTTTGTTGACCATAGGATCACCACCACCAGTTAAATTAATAGCTTTAGCTCCTAAATCATACACTTGATCTACATAATTTTTAGCTTGATCCCAATTTAATGAATCATCATTAGTTCTACCTCCAGCTCCTGCAGCATAACATCCTATACAATTATGATTGCATCTATTAGTTGGATCTAATTCCCAAGTAACAGGTGTAGTATTACCCGTTTTGAAAAATTCTATTAACTTATCTGGGTGGTAAAATAACTTATTCTGTAAATCTATTGGTGTTTTTACCATAATTCAGGATATCGCGTTTTAAATCTATATTTCAAGTATTGGTCTTCCTTTTCAAAACCTACGGAATTGAAGGCCAAAACATGTATTCCAATTACTTCTTTACCTTGGTGTATGTAGTCATGATCATTACATTTACATATAATTTTATCTTCTACTTCACAAAAATAAACACTAGCACCATATATAATACCTTCTACATAATCAACTTCCGGGTCTGTAATATGAGTTATCATAGCTTGGTCTGTTCCCCATTCAATAGTAGGTTTCCAAGTGGTTTCAAATAAATTTTTCATGTATTTTAATTTATTTAAATATGGTTCATACTTACCTGCTATAAACCCACCAAATATAAATCCCTTAAATATATCTTGTTGTTTTTGAAAATGTTCTTCTTCATTAGCAGGTCCTCTATAACGACACATTCTACCTACTTCTTTTCCAACTACAACTCCTTGTGTATTAGAACAGTCTTCCCATAAAGGGGAAATATCTCTTTGAAACCAAATATCGGCATCAAAATGGGCAAACATATAATCTTTGTATTTTTCTAAATGAGGAATAACATCAATATTTCTTCTATTAGATATTAATCCATTTTCTGATTCGGGTAATTTTATGATAGTGGGGGCTCCTAATTCAAAATTATTTAATTTATTAATTAACTCTTGGGGCATACCATAATCAAAAACAATTACTTCACCTTTATGATTACCTAGAGTTCTTAGACTAATAAGCCATTCCCAAATTAATGATTCATAACTTGGATTCTTAACATAAAACGTAGTATATACAAGTGTTTTAGTATTCATACTTTTATGATAAATATTTAATAAAAAAAATAAACCGAAAAACTCCTTCTCTTTTACATTCCAGTATCAATAAATACATATATACAATATATCATTAAAAATATTTAAAAAATTCCGTGGATATTAGGTTAAATGTTTGTATATTGATGTAAATGAAAGGGTGGAGCAGTAGGTAGCTCGCTTTGGCATTAACCCGGCGCGGAGCAAAACTTGAACGTGAAGTAGAGCTTGTAATACATACGATCGTGAAAAGCAAAGGGGTCAGAGAGGTCGCGGGTTCGAGTCCCGCCCCTTATACTAAATTAGAATTATGGAATTAATATATTTTATTAGTGGTATCTTAACAGCAGGTGTATTATATGGTATTAAGTTATTACGTAATGTAAGTTCATCACATACTGAGTTACTGGACAAGTATGATAAATCCAATGCTATCACTACCCTTAGACATGCTGAAATGGAGGAGAAGGTAAGTGAGATGAAGCTGTATGTGGGTGATATTCAGAGTAAGCTGGATAGTGATAAGTATCAGGAAACAGTTAAATTAAAAAAGATACTGGATACATTCAATGATGATCTAACTAGGATTGAATCTAAGTCTAGTGATAAGGACAAGATGTATATGAAAAACATTGAGGATTTAATTCAAGAAGTCGGTTTAATAAAAAGTCAACTGAAACGATTAGGGGAGGACCCTAATTTTATAAGCAGATATTAATATATATTTTCCTATACCCAAAGTTTTGTTAGAAAAGAAAGGTTGCCATTGATATGTTTTTGATGAAAATGGGTAAAGAGGAAAAAGACCCCCCGCTTGGGGGGTCTATAATATTATCTCACATTATTTAAAATATAAGTATATACAATCGATGGTGTAAGATCGTATACGAGCTATGAATGGCCCTACACTTTTTCTCTCGCATATACACGCTATATGGATATTAACGCGTGTGGTATTATGTAGGTGATAACGTACGTGTATGTGGGTATGGTGGGATAATTATATGCGTACCAGATTGTAAGTACATAAGTATGGGGCACCCCTACATGGAGTACCCCGTCAAATTAAAAACAAATAAAAAATGTCTTTATAATATGTTATCCGTCGCCACTATCGTTACTGGCATTCATTCATATAACCTCAATTTCAACACCGTAAATATACGACCCCCCACTCACATATCCAAATTTTTCATGCATTATTTTAACTGAATTGTTAAATATTCAATGTCACTAATGTTTCATTGCATTATCTTCATTGTTCACTTAATGTTCACGTGTGGTTAATGTGCATTTCACAAGTATATATAAGTCGAGTCGAAAAAATGTGGCTTGCACTGCAAATAAGTTAACACCCCCTTCATCTTATACAACATAACAACTACACCTTTGGTCACCTACTATATACAAAGCTATTCATATCAATAACTCAACATATTTGTATTCCACACTTTAAATATAGTTGGACACACTTACCAATTTTGCTTATTCCCAGTCCGCTTATTGTTTGATTTAACACGTTTTCTACGTTGTTTGAAGCGCTCAGGCATCCAATTTATCAATTGTTCGTACAATTGCTTATGGCTGTTTTTAGACATGTTTACGACTGTTTGGCGTTCTTTTTTTCCTCATACGTTTAATCCTATCAGCTATACCCATAAAATTAGACGCAATTAAATGTTTGATTTGTTTACTCGTTTTACTCATAACTTTTATTTATTTATATTAAAATTCAGCATCAAATACTATCATGTCGTCTGGATCATTATAATATTTCCTATACAATTTCTCATCCTCCACTATACATCTACTACAAACGTGTTTCAAGGAAACACTACTTAACAATTGATCATACACTAATAATTCCGCTTCTGTATTTGAATCCATCTTTACACTAGACCAATCACTACCTTCACCCCATACTCTCTTACGGCCTAATTTATTTATCATTTCCTCTTGTTGCTCCAATATAGGAGTATCTGGCATTAATAATTTCTCCATTTTAGTAGGTGCACCACACCAAGAACAATGATTTAATTTATTATTTCCCATTCCAATGGCTCTCTATTACGTTGATACTGTTCCATACTCCACTCTATATCATCTGTCTCCAACTCAATTTCATATGGCTTAACAGCGCAATAGCCAAGGTTTGTAATGGGTGTTATTTTGATTTTATATTTATCCATTTCGTATATACGTATGAATTGTTAATGTTATGTAGCCAAGAGCTTTAGCTTGTAACCGCAATTATAAATAATGTAACCGCAAGTCCTACTATGCTAATAAATGCCCCTATATAACTACTTCTCATTTGTTTAGGGCTTCTTCCTTGATTACCCCTATATTGCCTTACTTTTTTCATACTGCTTGATTTGAATATTTTTCTAATAACCAACTTGATGATTGTACTTTATCTCCTAATCCCCAAACCATATCAATTCCATATCCATTACAATAATCTTCTTCGGGAACATTACCTTGCCCTCTATCACCACCATTTCCAAATGCCATTGATAACTCACCATCATAGTTTCTTCTATAGTAATTTATAGCAGAATAAATACCATCACAAACAGTTTGATCAGTAGCTGATCTAGGCCTACAAACAAATGTTTGGGTAACTCCCTTAATACGAGACATAATATATTCCCGTTCTGATTCTTTCATAAAATTCTTGCCTTTCTTCTGTCTAAGCCAAAAATCATTATTTAAAATCACCCATACTTCTTCTGCTAATTCACTAGCTGCTTCAATCATTTCTAAATGACCTTTATGAACTGGATCAAATCCACCACTAACTAAAATTACTTGATATTTCTTTTTTTTCATAAACAATTATTTTTATACATAAATATATCGTCAATAATATATCTAATTCTCAATTGGGCATTCTTAATGTCACCCTCATTAATTAAATCTTGGACAACATTAAGACGCTCAATTATTTCCTCCCCACTCATTATCCAACAAAATTCATTGGTTGAGTGAAAAGCCAACCAACATGCTCTCTAGTATCTAAACTAAAGAATAATTTATCCATTTGACCACCTCTTCGGTTTTTACTAAACCAAATAGCTCTACCACCTTCAGGCTGGAATTTAATATGAGCCATTGCAGTAATCATATGTTTAAATCTATTACTACCTGCAAACTCCCCACCTTTAGTAACTTGCTGAATAATCAAGAAATTAGTATTTCTTTTACTTTGATTTTCAGCTTTATTATGTTTTTCAAATAAATTCAATAATTGAGTTTCTGCATTTTTCATAGTACCACCATGGAAATCAC
>MDTE01108079.1_pt1 | contig 15626 bp, 14 predicted proteins | sample 811231 | NCBI WGS metagenome assembly MDTE01 (sample SAMN05326651, study PRJNA326480) | marine metagenome | isolation source: seawater | place: Indian Ocean: Red Sea | collected 2010
AAGTTTAGTTTTGTATATTGTCCCAATTGTGGAATTAAATTCTCAGTTCCAATGGAAACCAAGTCGGTAAATTATGATTTAATACAAAAAAATCATGTTGGATATTCCTTTCATAATGCTGATAATGAATGGATAAAATCTATTTTATCAGGTCCAAATAAAAAAGATGCTATTTTTTTTGCAACACAATATCTGATTAATAATTCAGTTGATTATAGATATGCTGACATTTTAAAAATTAGTTATCAAGCTTTTTTAGACGGAAAAAAATTGAAAATATTAGAAGTTGGATGCAATTTAGGTTATTTAGGAGCAGTATTACTTAGCCAAGGTCATGAGTACCTAGGGGTAGATATTCAAAAGAATTCCATAAAAAAAGCTATAAAATATTATGGAAATCACTTTAAAAGTATTTCTATTGAGCAATTCGCAAAAAATAAATTAAATAAAAGAAAATATGACATTGTTTGCTCCTTTGAAGTAATTGAGCATGTCGCAGAACCACTAAAATTTTTAAAAACAACAGCAAACTGTCTTAATAAAAATGGTAAGATAATATTTTCTACACCTGATGGTTCATTTATTCCAAACAAAAAATGGTATAGCGATTTACCCCCAATACATTTAAGCTTATTTAAGAGAAGGACATTTAAATATTTAAGAAGTCAAGGATTTAAAGTAGACTTTCTCAATAGTAATCATTTTATATCTAGTCCACATAGAACTGCATTATTATTTAACTCCTTATTTCAAAAAGACTCTAACCATTTACCGGATTTATATCCTAGAAGTAAAAATTTTCATTACAGTGGATTTGGCAAGAAAAAGAAAATTTTCAGAAGTTTTTTAATTGATAGACTCGCTTTAATTATAAAATTGCTTTACGCACAGATTGCTCATTTATTAAATTTACCTCCTCCAGGAGGATCAATTGTGGTTCAAATAAGTAAATAAATATATTTTTAATGATAAATATTTTTAGAGATACTCTATACATCTTATTACCGTCTCAAAAGCTTTATGGGATTTTAATGTTCATAATGATTCTAATAGCGATGTTATTTGAAACGCTATCAATCGCAGCGGTATTGCCAATGATATCAGTTCTTTCAATGGAAAGTATTGATCAAAATAATTTTTATGTTTCATTTTTATCAAATTTCTTAAATGAGTTGACGCTTTTAAATATGGTATATGCTACTATTTTTTTGCTAATCGCTACATTTACAATAAAGGTTATATATCTTACTGCATTCCAATGGGTTTTATCTAATTATATTTATAAGTTAAGAGCTGTAACTTCCAAACGTCTTTTTGAGAGTTACGTAATGCAAAATTATGATTTTCATTTAGAAACAAACTCAGCTGATCTAATTAAAAACTGTATGGAAGAAGTAAGGGTATTTGTTGATAATTACTTGATGCAGGCGTTTATATTTATAACCGAATTAACAATTCTTATAGGTATTTCAATTTTTATTTTATTTATTATACCCTTTGAATTTTTAATTGTTGCGTCGTTGTTTACGCTCATTTTTATTGTATTTTATTTTTTTATATCGGCCCAAACAAAAAAATTTGGCAAGCTTCGTATGCTACACGATACAAAACGAATACAACAATTAAATCAAGGTTTGGTTGGAATTAAAGAAGTAAAAATATTTGGAAAAGAAAGTTTTTTTGTAAATACTTATGGATTTCACGCTGAAAGTGGAGCAGGTTATGAAAGGAAGATTTACTTTTTTCAAAATTCGCCAAAATACACTGTAGAGTTTATAGGAATTATTTGTATTTGCTTATTAATATTTTTTTTATCAGGTAAAACAAATTTTCAAGAAATTATTCCTATCATTGCTCTTATTGGCGCTGCGGCGTTTAGGGTTTTACCCTCATTAAATAGAATCATGGCTACACTAGTAAGCATCAGATACTCCATACCCGTAATAGCCTTATTAAGAAAGGAATTTGAGAGGTTAGAAAAAAAATCACAAAAGAATTTCGATGATATTGAAATAAGCTATGAGCATGGAATACATTTAAAAAATATTCAGTTTTCATATCCTAGCAGAGAAGGTATAGTATTAAGTGATATCAACCTTAGTATATCTAAAGGCGACACTATTGGTATTGTTGGAACGTCCGGCTCTGGTAAAACAACTCTAATTGATATTATTTTAGGACTTTTATACCCAAAAAATGGTGAGATTTTAATTGATGGAAAATCACTCACTAAAAATAGAGTAAAATCTTGGCAAAGTAAAATTGGTTATGTACCTCAAAATGTAAACTTGATAGACAGTTCGATTAAAAATAATGTAGCATTAGGTATTCCTGAAAGTTGCATTTCAGAAGATAATTTAATTAATGCTATTGATCAGGCTCAATTAGGTAATTTTGTAGAAAATTTGGATAAGGGTCTAGACTCTCAAATTGGTGAGTCAGGATCAAAATTATCAGGTGGTCAAAGACAAAGAATTGGTATTGCAAGGGCTTTATATCGAAATCCAGATCTATTAATTTTGGATGAAGCAACGAGCTCACTTGATGTAGTAACAGAAAATAACTTTATGGATGCAATTTATGCACTTAAGGGTAGAAAAACAATTATTATTATCAGTCATAGGGCTTCTACATTGAACAGGTGTGATAAAGTCTATAAGATAGAAAATACAAAACTTATAAATTAAATCTAATAAAAAATTATGAAATTTTTTGTAATTGGTAGTAATTCATTTTCTGGTTCGAGCTTTATACACTATTTATTAAAAAAAGGCCACTCAGTAACAGGCGTAAGTAGATCTGCAGAAGAAAAAAATATTTTTTTAAAATATAAAAGTATTAAATCAAAAAAAAATTTTTCATTTTATAGAATAGATATAAATAAAAATTTAAATTCTTTAATTAAACTGATAAAACAAAAAAGGCCAAGTTACATTATAAATTTTGCAGCGCAAGGAATGGTAGCAGAGAGCTGGAAAAATCCTTATCATTGGTATAAAACTAACCTTTTATCACAAGTTGTTTTTCATGATGAGCTGAGAAAATTATCATTCATTAAAAAGTATATTCAATTTACTACGCCTGAGGTCTACGGTAGTACAACTAAATGGATAAAAGAAAATAATAATTTTGCCCCAAGTACTCCGTATGCAGTATCGAGAGCAGCGTGCGATTTGCATTTAATATCGTTTAAAAAAGCTTACGATTTTCCTGTGATTTTTACGAGAGCTGCAAATGTATTTGGCCCAAGTCAGCAGTTGTATAGAATTGTACCTCGTACAATTTTATTTTCTAAATTAAATAAACAATTAATACTAGATGGTGGTGGTAGTTCAATTAGATCATTCATTCATATAGATGATGTATCAAATGCCCTATACAAAATAATTAAAAAAGGGAAAGTTGGGAGTACTTACCATATTTCGACTAAAGAAACTGTTTCAATAAGAAAATTAGTTAAAATTATATGCGATATGACAAACTCTAAATTTAATAATTTCGTAAAAATTGAAAAAGATAGACTTGGTAAAGATCAAGCATATTTATTAGACTCTAGTAAGTTAAGGTCTGAACTAAACTGGAATGATACAATATCACTAGAAAATGGATTAAATGATACCATCAGATGGATTGAAACCAATTTTGCCTATATAAAAAAACTTTCATTAGATTATAAGCACAAGGTATAGTTAAAACGATGAATATATTAATTACTGGCGGATGTGGATATGTAGGTACTGTTCTTGTTCCAAAGCTTTTATCACAAGACCATAAAATAACTGTGATAGATACACAATGGTTTGGTAATTATCTAAACGAAAATAATCAATTAAAGATTATTAAAGCGGATATTAGGCATATAGATGATGTTTCTCTAGACGAATTTGAAATAATAATTCATTTAGCTAATATTGCAAATGATCCAACAGTTGAACTAGATCCTGTATTATCATGGGAAGTAAATTGTCTTGCTACACAACAACTTCTTGATAGAGCAGCAAGAGCAAATGTAAGGCAATTTATCTATGCAAGTTCAGGAAGCGTGTATGGAATAAAGGATGAAGAACATGTAACAGAGGACCTTTCACTGCTACCTATTTCTATTTATAACAAAACAAAAATGGTTGCGGAGAGAATTGTACTAAGTTATAGCGATAAAATAAAAACACATATAATAAGACCAGCCACAGTTTGTGGATATTCTCCAAGAATGAGATTAGATGTAAGCGTAAATATGCTTTCAATGCAAGCTCTAGAAAAAAAGAAAATTACTGTGCTAGGAGGGCGGCAAACGAGACCAAATATTCATATACAGGATATGATTCGAGTTTATGAACATTTTATTAGTAATCCTGATATTGATAATGGTTGTTATAACGCTGGATTTGAAAATATTTCAATAATGGACATCGCTAAACTTGTTAGTGACAAAATTCCTTGTGAAATTATTGTCAAGGAGTCGAATGATAATAGGTCTTATCGTCAAAACTCAGATAAAATTACTTCTACTGGCTTCGATCAAAAATTTTTTGTTGAAGACGCAATAAAAGAAATCATAGAATTTTATGAAAATGGAATACTGACTGATAAGGAAGAATTCTATAATATTAGAATGATGAAGAAATTGTTTAGTTAAAGATTTAATTGCTTAAATAATCAATAAAATGAATTTAAAAAAATTATCAGATGAAATGAGAGCAAAGATTATTTCTTTATCCAATAAAGCCAAGACACCTCACCTTGCATCCTCACTTTCTTGTATAGATATTATAGTGTCAATTTATGAAAAAGTTTTACGTTTTGATTTAAATAAAGAAAATTTTAAAGAGCGAGATAGATTCATACTTAGTAAAGGTCATGCTGCTACTGCATTATATACTGTTCTTAACTATAAAGGTATTATAACGGACTCTGAAATTGAGGGTTACGCAACTAAGGGATCTCTTTTGGAAGAGCATCCGAGCCCAAAACTAAGAGGCATTGAAGCAGCAACAGGTTCTCTTGGACACGGACTCCCAATTGGTTGTGGAATTTCCTTAGCAGCTAAAATTTTAAAAAAAAATTATATGACATTCATTTTAATGTCTGACGGTGAATGTAATGAGGGATCCGTCTGGGAAGCAGCGTTATTTGCTCCATCAAAAAGACTATCAAACTTATGTGCTATTGTAGATTTTAATCAATGGCAAGCTACTGGGAGAAGTAAGGAAATTATGAGCCTATATCCATTAAAAGAAAAATTTAGAAATTTTGGCTGGAATGTGAATGAGATTGATGGGCATAATCACGATGAAGTTGTAAATGCATGTTTAGCTGCTAAATCACAAGATAACGCTCCGTCAATAATTATTGCAAATACAGTTAAAGGAAAAGGGATTTCATTTATGGAAGATGACAATAATTGGCATTATAGGGTGCCAACAGATGAAGAAGTTAAAAAATGTTATATTGAATTGGGTATAAAATGAGAAACGAATTTGCTAATACTGTTACTGAGCTTGCAATGTCTGAAAAAGAACTCGTATTACTTGCAGGAGATATTGGAAATAAATTATTCGATAAATTTAAAGAGCAGTGTCCAGAAAGATTCTATAATTGTGGTGTTGCAGAGGCCAATATGACTGGTGTGGCCTCTGGATTAGCAGCCTCAGGTCTAAGACCAATAACTTATACAATTACTCCTTTCAATACCGCAAGATGTTTTGAACAAATAAGATTGGATGTTTGTTATCCCAATCATCCAGTTATCATTGTTGGGACAGGAGCTGGATTATCTTATGCTTCTCTAGGCGCAACTCATCATTCAATGGAGGATATTGCAATATTGAGAACACTTCCAAATCTCCAAATAGTATGTCCAGGTGATCCTGTAGAGGTAAGACAGGCTATAAATAAATCTTATAAAAGTAAATTACCTACTTATATTAGATTAGGTAAAAAAGGAGAGCCTAATATTCATAGAGATATACCAGAATTCGTAATCGGTAAATCTATTTATATTGAAAGGGGTCAAGCTGTATCTTTAATAAGTGTGGGAAATGTTTTAGGTCTAGCAAATGAATGCTGGATAGAATTAAAACAAAAAAATATTAATGCAGATTTAATAAGCATGCATACAGTTAAACCCCTTGATATAGATCTGTTAGAGGAACTCTTCAAAAGTAATAAGATCATTGTCTTGATTGAAGAGCATGGTTTAGTAGGTGGAGCTGGCTCAGCAGTGTTGGAATGGGCAAATGCAAGTGGTTACAATACTAAAGATTTTTTGAGATTCGGAGGGCCAGATATGTTTTTAACTGGCTGTGGAAATCAGTTTGAAGCAAGAGAGTATATCGGTTTATCAAAAATAAATATAATTAATAGTATTTTAGAAGCTTTATAACTGTGAGAATAGGCTTTGATTTTGATAATACAATTATAGATTATGATCACATTTTTAAATATGTGGCAGTAAAAAAGAAACTAATCCCATTAAGTGTACCATCGAATAAAATTTCGGTTAGAAATTATTTAAAAAAAATAAATAAAGAAAATGAATGGACCATCTTACAGGGTGAGGTTTATGGTAAACATATTAATAAAGCTAAAACTTACGAAAACTGTGTTGAAACATTAAAGGCAATAAGTTCGAATAAAATAGAAAAATACATAATTAGTCATAAAACAAAATATCCATTTATGGGAGAAAAAATTAACTTGCATGAATCGGCACTAAAATGGTTGAAAATTAATAAATTTTTGGCCAGTAAAGATACAATTTTTAAGAAAAATGATATTTATTTTGAAGAAACAATTGAAAAAAAAATAGACAGAATTTTGCAAAAATCCTGTGATGTATTCATTGATGATCTTCCTGAAATACTTGACCTATTACCAGAAAAAATAATTAAAGTATTATTTTCACCTTCAAATCAAATTAAAAATAATAAAAATTATTTTATAATTAGCAACTGGTTTGAGTTAAGAAAGATTATAGCTTATTTATGAAAAAAAAAATATTGCAAGAAGTTTTATTTATTTTAAAAAAAAAAAGTAAAAGTAACTTAGCAAAATTTGAATTAATTAAACAAGGAAGAAATAGCAAAGTTTATCAATTAAGAATTGATAAGAAAACATATGTTGTAAAAATATATGTTTCAAACCAGTCTCAAAGGTTAAAAAGAGAAATTAACATGTATAAGTTTCTCAAATACAATAAAATCAAGAATACTGCAGAGCTTTTGGGATTTAATAAGACACATAATTTTGCAACATATAGTTTAATAAAAGGAAAAAAAGTTAATAAAATCAGCGATAATAACGTTGTTAAGGCTGCAAATTTTATTGTTAAGTTAAATAATAAAAATTTGAAATCTATACCAAGGTATTTAGCAATTGATGGAATCAGAAAACTTAATGATCACTATGATGATTCCAATAAAAGAATAATAAATTTTTTAAAAATAAAACCTAAGTCAAAAATTGAAGATCAATTTCTTAAATTTGTAAAAAATTCGTTACAATCACAATATAAAAAATTACTGAGTGAATTGGAAACTGAACATTTTTTAAATTTAAAAAAAATAAAGATTTACAAAAAAAATTTTATTTTATCACCCTCTGATTTTGGATTTCATAATATATTGCAAAAAAATAAAATTCTATTTTTTTTTGATTTTGAGTATTCAGGTCTTGATGATCCAACAAAATTAATTTGTGATTTTATTTCTCAGCCTGACCAATTAATTACAAAAAAACAAGAAAATATTTTTAAGTCTATAATTTTAAAAAAAATAAAAAATCGTAAAGAAATTGAATATTTAATTAAAGTGTTTCTCCCTTTTTATAAATTAAAATGGTGTTGTATAATTTTAAATGATTTTAGACCTGAAAAGAAAAAAATTAGATTGCATGCAAGCCGGTTAGATAATCAAACCTTGAAGTCTCAATTAATTAAAGCTAAAAGATACTATAAAAAAAATTTTAAGGAAAAGTAAATGGAAATTGATTTTATGTCACAGGCACACAAATCCGCTAAAAGAGATTACATGGCCAGAGTTAATGATCCAGATTATCCAAAACATATCGCAACCAAATTGGGTAGACAATGGGGCTATGATTACTGGGATGGTGATAGAAGAGTCAATTATGGTGGGTATAAATATATTGAGGGTAGATGGGAGAAAATAGCGAGAAAAATGAGCGAGCATTATAATCTTATGCCGGGTAGTAAAATCTTAGATGTTGGCTGCGGTAAGGGCTTTTTATTATTTGATTTTCTAAAAGTTGATCCGACTTTTGAAGTATACGGTCTTGATATATCTAAATATGCTATAGATAACGCTAAGCCCGAAATAAAAAAAGATATAACTCTTGGTACTGCTGAAAAATTGCCTTATGAGGATAATTTTTTTGATTTAGTAATCAGTATTAACACTATTCATAATCTCTATACATTTGAACTTTTAAATTCATTAAAAGAAATAGAAAGAGTTGGAAAAAAAAATAAGTATATTTGTGTTGAATCGTACAGAAATGAAATAGAAAAAGTCAATTTGTTATACTGGCAAGTAACCTGTGAGGGTTTTTACACTCCTAAGGAATGGGCTTGGTGGTTTGAACATTCTGGATATAATGGCGATCATTCTTTTATATATTTTGAATAATGAAGAAAATAAAAAAAATAATCTCGAAGTCAGCTGTACTATATCAACAAAATAAACCATTAAGAATTTTAAATATTGAATTGCCTGAATACTTAGAACGAGGACAGGTTTTAGTTAAGGTTCATTATAGTGGTATATGTGGTTCACAAATAGGAGAAATTGATGGTGTAAAAGGACCTGATAGATTTTTGCCTCACCTTTTAGGTCACGAGGGAGTTTGCAGTATTCTGGAGGTCGGCAGTGGAGTGAAAAATATAAAAAAAGGTGATAGAGCAATAATCCACTGGAGGCCAGGAAAAGGTATCAATTCACAAACGCCAATATATAAATATCGTGGTAAAAGAATAAACGCTGGCTGGGCAACTACTTTTAATGAGTATGCAATCGTATCTGAAAACAGACTTACTCGTACCAGTAAAAACACCAACATGTTAACTGAACCACTTTTTGGATGTGCGATAACAACGGGATTTGGAGTTATTGAAAATAACGCAAAATTAAGAAAAGGTGAGTCAGTATTAGTTTACGGTGCAGGTGGAGTAGGCCTTAATATGATACAGTTGGCCTCAATTAAAAAAGCATATCCAATAATAGCAGTTGATATTTTTCATAATAAGCTGAAACTTGCTAAAAGATGTGGGGCAACGCATGTAATTAAATCATCAAATATTAAATATTCAAAAACAAAAATTATAAAAGTTCTAGGAAATCAAAGCTTAGATGTTTTTATTGATAATACTGGAAACACTAAAGTTATAGAATTAGGATATGAAGTGACGTCAAAAAATGGCAGATTAGTCTTAGTAGGAGTCCCCAAAAAAACGGAGAAGATTAGCATTAATACATTGCCTCTGCATTTTGGCAAAGAAATTTCTGGTTCCGAAGGAGGTAATTGCTTTCCAACATTAGACATTCCAAGGTACAGAAGATTGCTAAATCAATCTAAATATAAATTAAGGTTATTAATATCAAAAATTTACTCTTTAGAAAATATAAATACTGCAATTAAAGATATGAGATCTGGTAAAGTGCCAGGAAGAGTCATAATTAAATTATAATAATAAACATGCAAAAGATATATGTAATCGGCGCTTCAGGATTAATAGGTGATGCCTTATATAAAAATCTCAAATGTAAAAATTATAATGTAATAGGATCCTATACTAAAAATATTGGACCTGAACTATTAAAGTTTGATCTTTGTAATCCAGATTTTTCAATTTTTAAAAATATAAGACAAAATGATGTTATTTATTTTATGACAGCTTACAGTAATCCTAATTGGATATCTGAAAATAAGGATGAAACAAAGTTACTCAACTATACGAAGACAATTGAATTTATTAATTTTTTTAAGAGAGTTCAACCTAGGTTTATTTTTATGTCTTCCGTTGAAATCTTTGATGGCAACAAAGGAAATTATAAAGAAGATGATGTTGCCAACCCTCTTAATTATTATGGATTACTCAAAAGTAATATAGAAAACTATTTAATAAATAATTATCCAAATTATTGTATAGTAAGAACAGGTTGGAACGTTGGTTTAAATGAAAAAAGTAGATGTGTTATTCAGCTTACATATGAAACTTTGTTGAAACCGAATGCTAAAATGGCAACTGACAATTTTTTTTCACTTGCATATGTTAAAGATACCGCAGAGGGTTTGGCAAGAATCTCACAAAATATAAATTTGAAAAAAATTCATCTCTGTTCAAGTCAGATATTAGGTAGGCAAGAATTAGCTGATAAGATTATTAAATATAGTAAAAATGGGAAAAATATGAAATATTCTGAGTGTATCTTTAATGAAATACCCTACAAAGAACCTCGAGGTAGAGTAAATGACCTTGTAAACACTTTGTCAATAAATGAATTAAAAATGAAATACGAAGAAGTTGATAGTATAATACAGAAAAAGGTAGATTATTTGGATAGAAAATATGACAAGTGATAAAAGCAATATTTTATACGATACATCCTCAATATATTTTCTAGATGATGAAAAAATAGATGAGTTAAAAGACATGGCTTTGAAGCATCCTTTGAAAAGATCAAGAGTATGCCTTCACAGATCAGAACAAAGTCTTGTTCATGAAATGGTTATAGTAGCACATTCATCAAGTTATTTAGAGCCACACCAGCATCCTAAAAATAAACCTGAGTCTTATCATGTACTAGAAGGAGAGTTAAAAGTAAAAATTTTTGATGATGATGGAAATGTAATTAAAGAAAAAAAACTATACGCCAATAAACACCCAAGAATGTATAGGATCGAAGGCCAAGTTTGGCACCAACCTATACCGCAATCAGAATGGGTTGTATATCATGAAGTAGCAACTGGGCCATTTGTTAAGGCTGAAGACGTAATATATATGAAATGAAAGACAATAACATAAAAACTACAAGTAATATTTCATCACCAATTACAGGTGATGAAAGTGAATTATTATTTAATCTCAATGGGTATCCAATTACAGAGGTTTACCAAAAATTTAATGATAATTCTTTTTCATTTCAGACAAGTTTTGATCAAGAATTGCGCATATGTAAAAAAACCAATCATGTATTTTTAGGTAAGCTTTTGCCGCAGGAATTCATATACAATTCTGAAAACTATAATACTCTATCCTCAGCAAGTCATGGCTCCGTTACAGCACTTAATAATTTTTATAATTTTATAAGCAACTCATTGCCTTCAAATATTAGTACTATCATTGACATTGGTGCAAATGATACTTTAATGCTAAAAAAATTTTCCGATTTAAATGTGGATTTAATTGGGATAGATCCAAATATTAAAAGTGATGATGAAAAAATTATTTGTATCAAGGACTATTTTGAAAATACTGAAATTCTAACGAATTACTCATCTGGTCGAGTTTTTCTGTGTAGTCATACTCTTGAGCACATTTATGACCCAAGATTATTCATGTCATTATTGGAAAAAAATGCATTAGCTGATGATATTTATTTTTTTCAATTTCCCAGTATAGATTTACTTTTAAGAGATCTAAGGTTTGACCAGCTTCATCACCAACACATACATTATTTTAGTGTTCAATCTTTTAAATACCTCATAGAGGAATTTGGATTTGAATTAATATCTTATAACTTAGATCCCGATCATTATGGTACGCTACAGGCTTGCTTTAGAAAAAAAACAAGTGAAGGCAGTATAGAAATTTCTGATTATATTGATCCTACAATTATAGAGAAGAGTTACAAAATATATAAAGAAATATTATTTACCGCAGATAAAAGAATTGAAGCCGTGAAAGGGGATTTTTATTGTTTTGGAGCATCTTTGATGTTGCCAATTCTTAGTTACTATCTTCCTAGTTTAATCAATGCAAAAAATATCATTGATGATGATACAAATAAATTAGGTCTATCATATGTAAATTTCGACAGAGAAATTATAAATTCAAGTGAAATTAATTATTTGAATAGTAACTTTGTTGTGACTGCAGTTGCTACTAAAATTGCGACAAGAAATATTATAACTAGACTCTCACATTTAGGCGCTATGAACATAATACTTCCATTAAATACAATTTGAATTATAAGGGTATAATGGATCTTAATATCAAAAATAAAGTTGCACTTGTTACTGGAGGGGCTCAAGGTATTGGGTCGTCGATATCAAAAAACTTACTTCAAGAAGGAAGTAAAGTTATTATTACAAGTAGAAACCTAGATGCCATTAATGATTTTAAAAAAGAGAATAGTGATTATGTTAATAATTTATACTGTGTAAATACTGAATTACTTGACGATAAATCTATATCATTCGTTAATGATGAAATTAATAGATTTGGTTTAGAAGTTGACATACTTGTTAATAATGCAGGTCATACAATGGATATAAAAGATCCATTTTGCGATATTACTGATTGGCACAAAGTTTTTAAATTAAATTTCGATGTACCTGTGCAATTAGTAAATTTAATGGTTCCAAATATGAAGAAAAAAAAATGGGGTAGAATTGTAAATATTACATCTTGTGCAGGACTGGAAAATAGTGGGCCTGTCACGTTTAGCACTGTGAAGGCCGCATTAACAGCGTATACAAGGTCGATGGGCAGGGTGCTCGCAATAGAAGAGCCAGGAATTGTAATGACAGCCTTATTTCCTGGAGTTGTAATAACAAAAGGAGGCCATTGGGAGGAAGTTCTTAAAACGAATCCTAAACATGCCGAAGAGTATTTAAAAGAACGATGTCCATTAGGGCGATTTGGAGAAATTGACGAAATAGGCCCTATAGTGGCAATGTACTGTTCAGAATTAGCCAGCTTTTGCCATGGAGCAATAATCCCTGTAGATGCTGGACAATCAAAGCACTTTATGTACTTTAATTACATGGAATAGTATTATTACTTATCATCTATAATGAAATTTACTGACGTTTTAGCGAAAATTTTAAAAAAAAATAATATTACTCAGGTTTTCGGTCTTCAAGGCGGAGCGGTTGTTCATATATTCGACTCATTAGAGAGATATAAAATAAACGTAGAATATACTCATCATGAGTCCACAGCCTCATTTGCTGCAGCATCTTATGCGAAGTCCTCTAGAAAAATTGGATGCGCTGTTGTTACAACTGGACCGGGATGTACAAATGCTCTTACTGGATTAATGGGGGCATGGCAAGATTCAGTCCCATGCATATTTATTTCAGGTCAGGTGAGATCTAATCATATGTCGTATGGAAAGAAAGTTCGGCAAGTCGGTACTCAAGAAGTTAATATAATTGATATTGTTAAGCCAATAACTAAATATGCATGCATAATTAAAAGTGAAAAAAATCTTATAAAAGAGCTTCATAAATCAATAAAAATAGCAATTAGCGGTAGGCCAGGTCCTGTATGGATTGATATCCCGTTGGAATTTCAATGGAGTAATGTGAATTTAAAAAAAGGCGATATTTACAAAGTAGAACCTAAACTTGGGCCTAAATTTAAAGATGAAAAATATAAATCACTTATCAGGATGATAAAAAAATCTGAAAATCCCATCTTCGTTATAGGTTACGGAACTTATTTGAGCCATGTAGAAAAAAAAGTAAAAAGATTTATTAAGAAGAATGATTTTAGAGTAGTAAGCACCTGGATGACTTCAGGTTTATTTGGTTCATTGAGTAAGTATAACTTGGGTATAATTGGTATGTCAGGTCAAGCAGGGGCGAACAAAGCTATTTTTAATTCTGACTTAATTGTATGCTTAGGCAGTCATTTAGCGATTCCACATACAACTACATTGACAGAGTCTTATGCACCTAATGCGAAAAAAGTTTTTATAAATATTGATGAAAATCAATTAAAAAATTTAAATATAAAGTCACATTTAAATATACATGCAGATTTAAGGCATGTAATTGATAAACTATTACCTTTGAATTTTAATAAAAAAAAATATAACAAAATTGACACATTTCAAAGGTTAAATGTTAAAACAAATATTCAAAATTCGAATTATGTAAATTCAAATTATTTTTTTCAAAAATTAACAAAAGCAACTTCAAATAAAGATGCTTTAGTTATTGACGGTGGTGGCACAGCACTTTACACCGGATTTCAATCAGCATCTTTGTCTGAGAACCAAGATATATTTTGTTCAACAGCTATATCTTCAATGGGAACAGGTTTAGCGGAGACAGTCGGAGTTTTTAAATCAAAAAAATATAGAAAAATATACACCATTATTGGTGACGGCAGCATGCTAATGAATATTCAAGATTTACAAACTATTTATGATTTGAATATTCCAGTAGTTATCATTGTTGTTAACAATAATGGATATTTAGCAATAAGACATACCCAGCAATCATTTTTAGCTAATAGATTGTATGGAACACATCCTAAATGGAAACTTGGAATTGTAAATTTCAAGAATGCTGCAAAAGCATTCAAGATAGATTATATAAAATTAAATGACCCTAAAAATATAAATTCAATTATAAAAAAAATCCTAATAAAAAAAAGACCTACAATTTGTGAAATCATTACAGATGAAAATCAGCCAAATCTTTTTTCGCAGAAATATAGAGATAATAAAGATGGAACTTTCTCTCCAATGACCTTAGAGTTTATGAATTAGAATAATGAAAAAGTTATCCAATGCAGCGCTTAAGCTTGAAGGTCAAAAAATGTTTCAAATTTTGGCACAAGCCAAAGACCTCGAGAAACAAGGAAAAAAAATATATCATTTTGAAATTGGCGACCCCGATTTTGATACACCAAAGAATGTGATAGAAAAATGTATTGAAAGCTTAAGAGGTGGTTTTACACATTACGCGAAATCATCCGGCATGGATGAGTTAAAAGAAGCTTCTAGAAATCGAAGTTTTTTATCGAGAGGATTTAAGCCTGACAATAATCAAATATTGGTAACCGCAGGTGCAAATATACAAATATTTTATGCTTTGGCTTGTTTGGTTAATCCTGGCGAAGAGGTTGTTACAGTGGATCCGTGTTTCGTTTCTTATAGATCGATAATGAAGTTTTTAGACATAAAACCAAAATTTGTACCGTTACTTGAGGAAAAAGAATTTAAATTATCATCTGATGACTTGAAAAAAGCTATTTCTAAAAAAACTAAGGCTATATTAATTAATTCTCCACATAACCCAACAGGTTCAATTTTGGATGAAGAGTTAATAAGAAAAATATACGATATAGCTGAAGAAAATGATTTATATTTGATTAGTGATGAAGTATATGGTCGAATGGTGTACGATGAAAAAAGTAAATTTTTTTCACCAAGTTCAATAGATCATTGTAAAAAGAGGACTATAGTAACTCATTCATTAAGTAAATCATATGCAATGACTGGTTGGAGAATTGGTGCAGTAACTGGTCCCAGTGAAGTCATTGAAAAAATGGGTTTGCTTCTTGAAACCACATCATCGTGTGTGTCTCCTTTTGTGCAGATTGCCGCTACCGAGGCGCTTCTTTCAAGTCAAAATGAAATTAAAAAAATGAT
>MDTE01184995.1_pt1 | contig 15626 bp, 13 predicted proteins | sample 811231 | NCBI WGS metagenome assembly MDTE01 (sample SAMN05326651, study PRJNA326480) | marine metagenome | isolation source: seawater | place: Indian Ocean: Red Sea | collected 2010
AAACATCCACTTGAAGAACAAATTAAAAAAAATAATAATAAAAATTATATTTATCTAAAAGAATGTGACATGAATCACTTAATATTCTATTCTTATGCAAATATAGGTTTCTTTTCCAATAGTTTAATTGAATCTTCAATATTGGGGGTTAAAACAATCAGGATATTAGGTCTATTAAAAGATAAAAATTTAGATCCCTTAAAACATCTAAGCAAAAACAAATTCATAGATATAAATAAACAAGATGAATTTTTTGAATTACTCAAAGATATATAATTTTAAAAATTTTTTTAAGACTAAATAATATAATAAATACTCCTATCATTAATTCCTAAAACTTTATTTATTAATATCGTAGTAACAAGACATTGCAGGTTCTGTAACGTCAAAAACATACCTATTTGTGAATGGTTTGGACATTGACTCTCCAGAACAAGTTCTAAGACAGCTACTAAATCCAGAAAGTTTTGAAAGCTCAATCAAAATATTTTTACTCCAATAAGTAATATGATGATCAGGCATATTAGGCTCAAACCTAGTTAAATCCTCATGATTCTCTTTAATAAATTTTGAGAATTTCATTGGATCAAAATCAAATTCAATCAATACTCTAATAATGTATTCTTTATCTAAATCTACACACCTTGTATACATATGTTTTGCAGCATTAAAAACAGTTTGATTTCTATATTCAATAGGTAATTTTAATGACTTATAGCATAATGATGCACGGCTAAATTCTGCGTCAATATCAGGTATAGCTATTCTAAAAGTAGAATTATTCTTCATTAAAGAAGCTAGTTTCTTAAAGAGAATTTCTGCAGAGGAGTATTGAATATGCTCTAATGTATGAGACATATAAACTAAATCTATATTTTTAGGCAATGCATCTAAAGAATCATTGCTACATAAATCAATCGGAAAATAATCAACATTTTTTTTCCCCTGAACTTTTCTATAATATTTAGTCTGTCCTGGATAATCATAATTTATCCAATATTTATGATGAAATCCACCGCTACCAAGATTAATAAAAGTGCTTGATTTTAAATCAAATTCCTTATAAAGACTTTTATCTTCATATGCAGAATAAAAAGAAAAATTATTGTTATAGCGATTTACAATTGAACCTAAACCTATAATGGGAATATCATAAATATAATTGTTAATCCACCTAGAAAATTTAAAAAATATAGTTTTTAAAGATATTGATTTAAAGCAAAAAGTGATCCCTGTAATTGATGTATATCTTTGACCTGTGGGGCTAGACATATTTAATTCTTTTCAATAGCTTTATTCTATAATTAAAAATTAACATATATACTTCATAACATTCAGATATTAAATAACTTATTAAATATAAAAATTAGTATTTAATAAAAAAACAGCTTCTCCATATTAAAATAATAATATTCCTCAAACGAGTATGAGATTATTTAATGGATTTATCGCCACTTAGAAAAATATCATTTAGTGAGGGATTATCAAACACTTACGATATCCATAAACTTATATTTGGAAATAAGAAAGATATAGTTTTTAAAAATGAGAATTCTTTACATCGAGAATTTGAAGTTGACAAATGGGGGAATCTAAAAAAAGAAATTATCCAAAAAGTAATTTACGATATAGAAAAAATACCAAAAATAATTGAAAAAAAAGAAGAACTATATTACTTCTTGGATAATAAACATTATTTTGGTCCTGCAAACTTCTTGAGAAATATCATTTATCAAGATTTAATTAAGAATTTATTATTACTAGAAAAAAAATTTGAATATAACAAAATAATTGAAATTGGAGCAGGATATGGAGATAAAATATTAAATTTAGCGAAATCAAATTTACTAAAACCCAATATAACTTATGTAGCTGCTGATATTTCCCAAAACGGCTTAGATTGCTGTCAAATATTATCCCAAAAAATGGGAATTAAATTGAGCACAATAAAGTCCTCATTTTATGAAGATAAAGATTTTTCAAAAGATCTTTTTAAAGAATCAATAATATTTACTTCATATTCTTTGCACTATAGAAGATCATTGACATTAAATGATTTAAAGAAGTTTATTCATGCTGGTGTAAAAGGGGGGGTACATTTTGAACCTTGTTCAGATTTATACAACAATATAAAGGATGATCTATACAAAATTTTTGCTATGAAATATTTTTATATTAATAACTACTTAATGGAAATTGGCAAAGCATTTATTCAAGCCAAAGATGAAGGGATAATAAATTTAAGTATAGAAGAAAATAAACTTGGAGCAGGACTTTTACCTCACTCCAATATTGTTTGGCATGTCATATAAACTAAAAAATAATTACTATAAAAGAATTTATATTGGGACAGGTCCAATATTGATTTTAGATGCTATTAATTATAATTTATCTGGTAATTCAACTCTGATAATAGACAAATCAGATCAAATTGGAGGAGCTTGGAAGCATATTAATTTTTGTAATGTAGACAATTTAGAAAACGCTGTTCATTATCTTCTCCCAAACAAAGAATGCTATGATTTCTTAGAAAAAATTTTAAAAATAAAATTAAAAGGGCCCGATAAAAAATTTTTTAATATGAGATTTCTAAATTTCAGATTAAATTTTCCTGTTACTAATATATTTTATAGAATTTATTTTAACTTTATAAATATAGAGCACAAAAGTGTGCTCAACTTGCCTGTTATAATTAAATCAATCTTTACAAATTCAAAAATAGATAAAAGTAAGTATCCAGTAAATGGATCCTTAGAACTAATTTCAAAAATTAAAAAAATTGCAGAAAAATCAAATTTAAGTTTGTTAATGGGAACAGAAATAAAAAGTATAAAAGTTTCTGAAAATAAGGTCTATTTATTATCAAATAAGGAAAACTATATTGCTGATGAACTTATAATATCTCATGGTTTTTTACCACCAAAAGAATTTAATATTAACGGTATAGATATAAAAATTAAAGGCGTAAAATCCCTTAGAGCTTCTTTACATATTAATACTGACATTTCTTCACTACAAGAGTTTAAGAAATTTAGAAATAAGTTTAGCCAAATAATTTTTCCAAAAAATTCTTTAATAAAATATATTCATAATTTAAGCCAATTTATTAAAGAAAAAGATTTTTCAAATAAGTATAAATTTATTGTTGTTGTAGCTATTAAAAACGAATTAAATAAATCTTCAGAAGTCATTAGAGAAGTTATAAAACTTTTAGAGGTTTCTAATCTAATTCCAAAATCAAAAAAAAGAAAAAAACAAGATTTATTTTGGCAAAACATTTATTTACCAACTTTATTAAATAAAGACTTAGAAAAAATAAAAAAAATTAGCAATAATATTATTAGAATTATGTATACAGATGAGCTTTCAAAAGGGTTAGGAATGTATAGTAAAAATTGGTCATTTCTTAAAGAATTTTGTAAAAAAAATCTCTAGTTTAAAAACATCTTAAGATAATCGTAGAAAATTTAAGATGTAATTCATTAATTTTATCATTTTCAAAATAAATAATTTCACCATATTTTTTTAATATATTTAGAGAAATAATTGAATAATCAGATCTATTTATATGTAATTTACCAATTCTTGTCTGTAAATTATAAATCGGCTCTCTAATAATTAAATAATTAGATACTCTTCTCATTTCACTGATAATTTTTTCAAGGTTGTTTTTACAATCTAAAAGCGTCCCATTTACAAATGTCGCATCAAAAGATTTATCCTCAAAAATAAGATCTGTTCCATCTCCAATCATAAAGAATGTATTCTTTTTTTTCTCTAATTTATTGATTTTCTTAAATAGTTTATCCGCATTAAAAACTCTTTGCGCTGAAAGGTCTATACCAAATAATTTAATTTTATAAAAATTAGTTTTATCATTTAAATAAAACAAAAATGGTATTAATGCATCACCTACTCCAACCTCCAACAAATTATTAAACTCATACTTCTTACAAACCTTTATCAATTGATCTGCTGCATAAAATTCAGAGTAAAGTCTTGATGATTTAAAAAATTTACCATTCTTCAAATAAATTACTTTAGGAGAAGGATCCAAAAGCAAATATTTGGGAATTAAATATTCCTTATCATAAATCTCCCTAATAATTTCTTTCTTAGTATTTAATTTATTCCTAAAAAAAGTTTTTATATAATACCTTAAAAGGAAAAACAGACCAACAATATTATTGATACTTTTTTCTTTTTTATATAATTCAATATTTTGTGAGATATTTTTTATTAAAGATTCAAAGAAGTTATTCAGAGATATTATTTGCTTATGATTTATTTTAAGACTTTCTAAATATTTATGATCTTTTAAAGGAACATAAGAACTTAACTTTAAAAAAGTTGTAAATCTTTCTTTATCATAATTTTTACATTTAATACCCCATAATTTTTTAATCTTTTTTGTCTTTATACTTTTACTCATACAAAAATAATATAGAGATTCAATTTAGATTGTTTTATAAACATTAATTTTAGTGCATCGCAACTGCCTTTTATTTTTTTTATTGTATTATTAAATAATAATGTTTTTTATATTTTGCAAAAGATTTTATCAACTATAGAAAATAAAAAAAAATCAAAGAAAGATATTTTTTACTCATCTTCAGCTGTTTTTTGGGCAGTTTTCAATAGATCAAAAAAAATAGATACTTCTATTAGTTTCTTAAATCACTTTCTGTTGAAAAGAGAAATAAAATCAGTTTCATTAAGAATATCTTTAAGAGATTTTTCTGGTAATTTATTAAAAGAAAAAATTATAGAAATATCAAATCCAATTACATATACTTTCTCAATATCAGAATTCCTTAACTCGGACGTAGAACAGGGTGAATATGCAATATATGCGGAATTTACTTCTGACAAAAATTTAGCAGTTCCTTTTTGTGCTACATCAATGTTTGTTTCATCGCCAACAACAATAGATCATGTTCATAGTTATGGTAGAGCTATAGAAGTAAATGAAATATCTTCACCAATTGATTTTAACCAATCACATGAGGCAGGATGGACTATTTATCCCAATGAAAAAATAAATAATTTCGCAATACTTCATACAGGCAGACTTTTTTCAGATTTAAATTTAATAATATCTATTTATAAAAAAGGTAAAAAAATTTTTGAAGATAAGTATAAAGAATTAAGTGTTAACCCCTTTTCAACATTAAAGTTAGAGTTAAATGAGCTTCTAAAAAGATCCAAAGAAGGTTTATTAGCTAAAAAAATAATTTTAAATTCCGAATATGGAGACCTTGATGCGAAAATAAAAATTGAAGGATTAAAAGGTTCATTCCCAAGAATGCTTTTTGTAGCGACAGCAAATACAAAACAAAAAAATTATCCGAGCTCAACTGACTTTGATTTCATAAATTTTACTCATTCAAACTTTGACTTCAATGAGGCTTATCAACCAAAAAGCATTAAAAATTATGGATATTTAAATAATCCTGCTTACCCAGAGGGAATATCGCAAAGTGGTTTTAGATATTACCCTTGTAAGGACCTAAATAAAATACTTTTAGGGAAAGAAACTGTTAACACTAACCCAAAAGCCTTAGCTTCACTTAGTTCAAAAAAAATATCCTCCGACCAAAAAATACCCTCTAGGATTGTTGGTTCAAACTGGGCTAAATGGGCAAAATCTCCAATTATAGGAGATTGCTCCACTGGAACATATATTATTGAATATACAATGATTGACTCCTACTGGCATTGGGGTCTTCTTAACCCTTCACCCGATAAATTGAACTCTATAATATCGATGTTAAATCCTTTTTCTCAGGAAGATGAAAATCACAAATTTGAATTAAACTTATATGGGGAAAAAGGAATTATTGAAAATAAATCTATTATTTTCAAAGGTAAAAATTACTCTATAAAATTTGACAACAAATACTTTAATCCTTCCAATGGATCAATTTGGTATTCACTAACTGGAAAGGGTGTAGGTTCATTTAACACATTTGCTACTATTTACTTCCCTAACCTGAGTGATGGGAGTGTAGAACATAGTTATTAGAGAGATTCTAATAAAATTTAATTTAGAAATTATTTATTATTATTAACAAAAGTTTTAAAAAAATATTTTTAAATTAGTTTATTTGAAATAAGGTATAAAAAATAAAAGTTAGAATAATAAAAAAAAATGATTAATAATATCATTTCTCTTCATATTTATTGGTTCAGGAAAAGTTTTAGAAGCTTTTAAGTTTGTAGATTCCTATAAAATTTAACATAAAGATAATGAAGTTTCTCAAGAAGGAGAGGCAAAAAAGTGTTAATAAAAAAAATAGCTCGCAGTTAATAGAAAAAAATAAAGAATCTTTTATACAATAAGCAAAAGAAAGGTATCAAACATATTAAGAAAATAGCAAGGCAAAAGAATTAAAAACACAAACTCAAAAAACTCAAATTTAGTCAAAACCAATGATCATAAAATGCTCAATATCTCCATTTTTTGAATCTGCAGAATAAAGATTAAATATTAGTTATTAATCTTAAAAGATGTTTGTATTGGTTTACAACCTATTTTTTTAAGAATTTCGTATAATTTTTCATTTGATTCTGGTACGTTTATAAAAAAATAAGGAGGTACTTTTGAGGGTATTTCAGGAACTATAGAAAAATGATTTTTTATATAGGAAATAATTTTTTTTAAAATAATTAATGATGGATTGATAATATTTATTCCTATAGAGTTATCATCTTTTATATAAAAGCTACCGATTAATTCATTATTATTGAATATTAAATACCAATATAAATAAGGATTTGATCGAACAAATTCTCTATGCTTTTTTAAAGTTGGCATAGATATATGACTTATAGAATAAGTACGATTTTTAAGTAAATCAAATAATAAATCTTCATCCTCTTCATTTACTTCCTTGAAAGTGATATTGTTTTTTTTACGTTGATATATTAATAAATCTTCTTTCGTATCCAAAAGTTTAAATCCAGAATACTCAAATATCTGTTTGCTTGGAATATTTTCAACTTTTATTTTTGCACATAAGAGACACTCTTCTTCAGTTTCAAATAAATCAATTGCTGAATTTAAAAATTCTTTTGAGAGACCTTTCCCTCTAAATTTAGGATTTAAATTTATCGAAACATAAGCTCTATTTTTACTCTTTATAAAATCAAATCGAGAAATACCTATTCTCTCACCTCCAATTTCGCCTATAAATAAATATCTTGCAGGATTTATTAGAGATTCATGAAACCATTTATAATGCTCTGCAAAAGTAACGTAAGAACTATTTGTAGACATCTCTTGACTTAAAGGATCATTTCGCCAATCAAATATTATTTTGCAATCATTCTCTTTAGCTTTCCTTAATCTCATTTAGAAGACCTTCAATGACAGATAATTATTTTATCTGCTTTATATATTTTTTTTATTGTACAGCCCATTGAAATATGTTCAAAATCAGAATTTAATTAAATTACCAGAATGGATCTCTAAATCAAGGTTTTCGCAAAATTTCAAAAATTTCGACTATTTAATTTTTAATAATTTTTTATTTTAAATTATTTTTACCAAAATTTTATAAAAAATAATTCAAGAAAGCATATTATCAGGTTTAGATTCAGCACTATTTAAAATACAATTGCAAATATGATCTAAGTATTTATCTTTACCAACTGCGAGATCATTAAGTGAATTAAAATTAAAACCACTAAAGTTATTAGCAAAATATCTTTCAGTAAGAGTCCATGGAATATGAGCACATATAAAATAAAAATATCCAAAATTATTTAAATTATCTCGATTTGGAGTTTTTGCTGGTGTAATGCCAAATAATATTTTTTTATATTCATCCTCATTTTTGGGTTCATGAGCAAAACCTAGACCATTATATGGAGTATTCCCTACATCAACAACAGTAACATCCTTAAATAACATTTCTAATCCAAGAGTACCATCAAAAAGCACGCCAAGGTCAATAAATTCAAAAAGATCATATGGTTTAATTTTATATTCAGGATCTATAAATGAAACATTACTTGGCAATTTTTTTATTTTCTCCAATACGATTTGTTTTACACCTGAGAGGGATTCGCTTGAATCATATATTTCGGCTGGATGTGTTTTTATATATAAATTAATATTTTTATTATCTTTAAGAATTTCGATTGTTCTAATAACCCAAGTAATTACATCTTCATATAATTGACCTCTATCTGACATGCCTGCATCCCAATATAAATTGGAAAATAAAAAAATATTTCTTTTATTTTCATCTAAATTTAACTGTTTTTTTAAAAGTTCTTTTTCATTATTATTATTATTATTAAAGTAATTACAATTCTTAAAAATTTCTGCATTACCAGAAAACCTATTTCCCAGAAATTTTTCAAGTTTTAATAATTCATCCTTAGTTAAAATTTTATTCTTTCTAAATTTAAGGTAGTTTTTATATCTTAATTTTGATTTATAAATATCAAAAAAATTAAGATCAATTTTTTTAAAATCATAAGGGGTATTATTTAATGTATGAAATTCAATATTATTTTTTATAAAGTATTTATAAATTGGTTCCCATGTACTATAGGCGATCATATTATTTAAAACTATATCTGGTTTAAATTTTTTAGTTATTGCATCAATTGCATTAGAAGTAATTAATGATGTAATTGTATGATCTATTATAACTTTTTTTATTTTTGATTTTTCTTTAGGTACTGCTCCATAAAAATAACGAATAATAGAGTCGTTTATTGCTTGATTTAATTTAATTCCATTTGAAATAATCTCAATTTCATTATTATAAAATTCTTCGGCAATATGTTTAAATTCTAAAAATTTCTTATTATCTATATATTGGTTTAATTTAATAATTTTAAAATTATAAATCCCTAAGACATTTTTTAAATTAAATCTACATATCCAGCATGGATCATTGTTATTTTCATTTTTAACGGATTTTAGTTCGCAACCTGGTAAAGTTTCATCGCAAACTAAGACAACTATTTCGGCTCCTCTTAACTCTAACGCTTTTGCCAAACCAAGTATATGATGAACCTCATAGTGATCTGATGTCTCTATAATTGGTATTAAAATTTTCTTATTAATCAAATTTTGATTATTAAAATAAGGATTTTTAAATAAAAGTTGTTTTTCAAGTTTTGGAATTAATTTATTTTTAACTTTTAGAAAAATATAAATTCTTTTTAAAAAATGATATTTTTTGGCAAAATTCTTAATTATATTTTTCATAAATTTTCTTTTTAAATATCGAACTTTTTTAGGTGAAAAACTTTTTATCAATAATACTCTAAAAAAATAACAAATTTCAATTTTAAAATATTAATCAAAATAATAATTGCGATAAAGTTAGAGGACTTTAAATTATTTCATAAGATTATCTCAGAAACTAAAAAAACAGAGAAAGTGACTAAGCAGTTATTAAGTGTTTTTAAAATAATATCATGCTAATTTAAGCTTTTATCTAATCAATTTAGAAATTAAAAATATTTAACTTTTCAGTCATTTTAATAGAAATGAGCACGACGACAAGAACATTTGAGCCACGTATAAAAAGGTTCTATTAATATAAGTCATATTAGTTTATAGATTTAAGAAAATATTACTTAATGAATCTTCTATAAATATAAATCAACAAAACCCGATTATTTAAATTACTAATAATTAATATAGAGTTAAAAGCTAGCAATCCCGAAATTTAAGGAGATATAAAATTAGAAAAACTCTTCATTGCTCCTTTATACAGACTTAACTTAGATTTAATTTTTTTAGATGCAAAAAAGCTCAAAAATGGAAATTACCTAGCATTTTTGCAAGCAGTAATAAAAAGAAAATAAAAGGAAGGAATTGTGCACTTTGCATAATTAAAGTATTAAATTTTACTTAAATGTAATTTAATATTTATAAAAATATTTTTTTTGTTTTTGATAAATATGAAAAGACTCAAAGATAAAATAAAAGTATTATTGAAAAATTTTCCAAACTAGTTTTTAGAAAAATTAAAATTTTTAAGATATTTTTTATTAGAAAATCACTTACTTGAAGCAAGAGCTCAATATAAATTTTCAGACGAGAATAAGAAATTTGTAGTTATATTAGAAGCAATAAATTATATAAGAATTGCAGGAAATCAAGGGCAATTATTACCTCAAACTTATTTCGAGTTTGGTTGTCATTCCGGAAGAACATTTTCCACTGCCATCAATGCATCAAATTTCTTAAAAGCACAAAATTTTAATTTTTATGCTTTTGATTCTTTTAAGGGGCTACCTGAAACAGATATAAAACTAGATGGCTTTTTTAAATCTGGAACTTTCCATACTTCAATTGATAGATTTTAAAGGATAGTAAATAATAAAACACAAACCAGACTAAAAGAAGAAAATATTGTTGATGGTTTCTATGATGAAAGTCTTACACGAACTTCAAACTAAAATGCCAAAAATAGGTATAGTTTATATCGATGTTGACCTATATAGCTCTACTAAAAAAGTACTTAAATTTATAAGCCCACTATTTGTTCCAGGATCTGTAATAATCTTTGATGATTGGTATTGTTTCCCCCCAAATCTTGAAATGGGTGAGAGAAAGGCATTTAATGAGTTCCTAGAAGAAAATCTGAATTTAAAAGTAGAGGAATGGAAGTCATTTTCAACATTTGGAAAATCTTTTTTTATAACTAAGATATAATTTTATAAAAATTTTAAATAATAATTTTAAAAAAAATCAAAAATTTTGAAACATTTAAATTGTGAAAAAATAGAGTTCAGAAAATAAATATTTAAAACTTTCTTAAATTATTATTTATTTAATACAAAATTTTTAATTTAATAAAGCGTAATTTATAGCATGATTAAGAAAATTCAATCCTTTAATTCCACTTTTTTCAGGATGAAACTGAAAGCCCAAAACCCTCTCTTCTAGTGATCCCACTATATTAGGAACAAAAGAATACTTACCGGGATAACTAGCTATTATTTCACTATCCTTTAATGGCTGACACATATATGAATGCACATGATAAAAAGAATTTGATGAATAAATAGAAAGCCATTGCATTTCATAATCATTTTTTATGCAATATTCTTCCCAGCCAATTAAAGTCCTTGCCAAGTTAAAATCACCAATTTGATTGGGTATTTTTATAACACTGCCTTTAAGAAGATTTAATCCTTTTGAAAAACCTCCCTCGGTACTATCGGTAAACAATAGTTGCATACCAAGGCATATCCCTATGATGAAAGGCCTATCTTTAGGGTCTCTTTTATAAAGAGACATGAAACCTCTTTTTTCTAACAAAGACGAAGCTGAAGAAAAATTACCAACTCCCGGAATAATTAAAACTTTTGATGATATATCTTGATATTCGTAAATTGATTTAAAATTTATTTTTAAAAATTCTAGAGCTCTATAGATAGAAAGCATATTACCTGCATCATAATCAAGAATATCAATCATAATTTATTCGTAATTATCTTAAAGAAAAACCTTGGAGCTTTAAATCCTGTTTCAATTTAACTGGAGTTAATTTAGAAAAATGAAAAGCCGAGGCAATAGCCACTGCTTGAGCTCCTATATTAAAGCAATTTTTTACATGCATTGTTGATGCTATGCCTCCACTACAAATAATTGGTACTTTTATGAATTCCAAGATATATTCAAGAAGATCTAAGTCAAAACCGTTCATAGTTCCTTCCTGATCTATTGATGTTACCATTAATTCCCCTATACCTCTATCCTCTGCCTCCATTATCCACTTTTTCATATTAAGGTTTGTTCTCTCTCGGCCATTGAAAGTCATAACAAAAGGTTCACCTTTAATTATTTTTATTTGAATAGAAAGGGTTAAAGCCTGAGATCCAAAGATACTAGAAATTTGAGAAATTATTTTAGGATTTTCAATTGCATTAGTATTAATTGTAATTTTATCAGCCCCAGAATCAAACATATGTTTAACTTGTTCAATAGAATTTATTCCTCCTCCAACTGTAATAGGAATAAAAATATCTGAAGTTATTTCCTTGATTATTTCAGAAAGGGCATTCCTTCCATGTAAAGAAGCTACCGAATCTAAAAGTAATAATTCATCAATCCCCTCAGAATAATACTTATGTGCAAATTCTGAAGGATCGCCAACTACACGTAAGCCTTCCAAATGAACACCTTTAATTAGTTTATTCTTTTTAATATCTAAACGACCTATTATTCTTCTTTTCATGAACTATTACTCTTCCCAAATTGGGTTACGGAGAAACCATTTACCATCAGAATGTTTATCCCAAATATGATCAGATCTCCAACTATCTATTATAGAAATTAGATCTTTTTCGCTGATATTACAATATTCCAAAAATTCTGATAAGTGTTTCTTAGGGAATTCTCCATCATACCTTTTTACCAAAGCAATACCCTCTTCTCTATCTATCTTCCCATCTCTTATTTCATGAGCACTATCACTTGTAGCTCTACCAATGCCAAATTTTATGAAGCCCAAATAATAATGAAAACCATCAAACCTATCATCCAAGCTTGCATATTTTGAATAAGTACCCTCTGATCTCTCCTCATTCGGTTTAAATCCTGCATATTTTTGTGCATAATAATAATTCTCTTGGGGATCCCAATATTCATAGTGACCAAAATGATGAATGATAGTTTTATTTTTCCTGATATCTTCTAAATCTGGAGGCATAAACTGTTTAAGTTCCTTCTCGTGTAAACCATATTTGGTCCAGCTAGAAGGCATAATATTGGACATGTAAAGTTTGTGCTTTTCTATATCTCTCGATGGTTTATCAGCATCTTTCATATTTCCTCCATATTCAACTTCTGCATTCTCGCCATACATTATTAGAGGAATTTGGTATTTTACCGAAATATGTAATGGGAAATTGTTAACCCCATAAATAAAAGGCTGAAAAGGTTCGCCCATCTCTTTTAAGGCTAATTCAGTTAATTTTCTTGTGGTAATAGGATCTGGTGTTGCAAGTATATGATTAAATCCACTTTGAATAAAAGCATCAAGATTCTGTCTCCCAATTTCTGTATATTTTAAGGGTGACCAGCTTACACATAATGGATTCATTCCATATTCATGCTTCAACCTATGAGCAACAAAGCTGCCATCTTTACCTCCACTACAAGGCACAACTACATCAAAATCCCCATTAGATTTTCTATATTGAGATAACAATTTTTTCAAATCATCTTTTCTTTTATCCCAATCTATTTTATTCCTTTTAACCAAATTAAATGTACATGCACTGCACACGCCTTCTTTATTAAAAGTTATCCTTGGTCTTTGATTAGAAATAGTACATTTCTTACAGTATTTAATTTCAGTTGGTAGATTATAAATTTTCTGAGTATTTTTAGTAGCCATTATTTAACAATTTAATTTATAGAAAGTTTTTATTAGTAAACTATAACATCTAGTAAAATAAAAAAATCGTTTTTTTTACTATCGATATTAAGAAAATTCCATCTTTAGAAATAAAATTTTTTAATACTTTAATATTCAAAAAATAAATTATTTTTTTAAATATAATATGAAATTAGCCTTTAAATTAATAAAAGAATTATTTTTATAATTTGAATTAGTTATTAAATTAAGAGAGTGTATTAAATATCAAATTATTCATTAAGAAATTTTAAAACTAAACTTCATATTTTTCACAGGGGATTATTTTACAACTAATGGCTTCTGGATAACCATTGCACATTGTTTTCCCAATAAATTCTACTTTAGCACCAGATATTTGTTGATAATTATAAAGAGCTCTGGTTTCATCTCCAAGTATTTCATCAAAAATTGCATAATAAGATTTCTTTAATGAGTCAAGGCTTATTAATGAAAACAATGTAGAGCTATATAAGTCAGCATCATAATGAACGATAAGATTATCAGAAATATTATTCTTTTGTAAAAACTTCGGTAATGTATTTTGAAACCACCCTTTTTCAAAAGCTATGCGTTCATCATCTAATTTAGGAATTAATCCTCCTGCAGAAATTGATCCTTTAGGATATCTATAATTCCAGAAGGTTGGTAACCCTACAAAAGAGTCAAAACCTACAAAAGATGAATCTGGGTTAGTATTTAATTCAGAAAAGGTTTTTATAGAGTATCCTTCATAAACACCAAATTCAAGAAAATTTATTTTTTCATTATTATATTTATCAATAATATTTTTCCATAAATCTTCCCTTGTCTGAAATACAGTTAAATGGCTAATTTCTTTATATTCCGAGGACAGTAAACTATGATGAAGAAACTTTTCAAATAAGGCAGGAGGGAGAAAAGAAAATATTTTTTTAAAACCCTTTACAGGCAGGCTATTTGATATTTTGTCTTTAATTCTGAACACTGTTGAGTATAGTTTTTACACAATAAATAGATTAAAAGAACAAACAATCTTAAATTATAAAATAATAGGTTTTCGTAGTAAAAGTTATCAATCTAAGAAATTTTGCTTAATTAATTTATAAAAATAGAGGCAAGCGGATTCGAACGGCTTTCCCTTAATGCAATGAATTGGAAAAAAGGATAATAGAATTACAATTAAACACGTTTTAGGGTGTTAATAAATGTAAATCATAAAAACTTTTAAGAAGTTAAGACAATGCATAAGATTGACCATAATTAATGAAATTATCCTTTATTTTATTAATTATCATTTTGAAATCTTCTATTGGATAACCTTAAAATCTCTAGAATCTTTCTCTATTTTTTGATTACTATAGTATTAACTTACTTTAAAAATTCAAGATAAAAAAAATCTATTTTTAAAAAAGCAATTAAATTATATTTATTAAAAAATTAAATGAGCTCTTATAAACTAAATAACTATAGTTTGGTTTTCGAACTTTTTATTAAACAGTTTAACCCAAAAAAAATTGTTGAATTTGGAATCCTCGATGGATACAGCTTAGATATTTTTGCAAAATTTTCACCCCCAAGTACTCAAATATATGCATTTGATCTTTTTGAAGATTTTATCGGAAATGCAAGTAAAGAAAAAAAAATAAGAGAAAGATTCAAAGTCTTTCCAAATGTCTCTATAGAAAAACTTGATTTTTTTCAATCTCTACCAATACTTACCAAAATTGGAAGAATAGAATTAATGCATATTGATATTGCTAATAATGGAAAAATTTATGAATTTGCCGTAAAAAATATACTTCCATTATGTGACTTTATGATTCTAGAAGGAGGTTCAAAAGATAGGGATAATGTTGAGTGGATGAAAAAATATAAAAAAAAATCTATTCATCCATTTTTAGATAAATTAAAACTTACAACTCATAGTTTTTATACAATTGATCAATTTCCCTCATTAACAATTTTTTATAAAGTTGATTAAATAATTTACCTAATCCATATTTATTACTGAAAACATTTAGTGGAGCCAAGCTGATTAGAACCGCTGAACCCCTGCATGCCATGTAGGTACTTAATTAAGCTATAAATAATATTTGCAGCTGTTTTAGCTAAGTTGGTCGCAGGGTTGGTCTCATAAAAAATTGTATTTTTGATAAGAGTAAGAGCGATAAATTATTATTAATTTGAGTCCAAATCTAAATTTGATTTTTTAGCTTTTTTATTCTCTTTCCATTTTTTATATCTTTC
>MDTE01149429.1_pt1 | contig 15625 bp, 13 predicted proteins | sample 811231 | NCBI WGS metagenome assembly MDTE01 (sample SAMN05326651, study PRJNA326480) | marine metagenome | isolation source: seawater | place: Indian Ocean: Red Sea | collected 2010
ATTACAAAATAAATGTTTATTACTGAACTAAGTATAAAAAGACCAGCTGTTTCTTGGGTAATGTCTTTAATCTTAATTATTTTTGGTTTATTTGTATTTTGGAAATTACCAGTAAGAGAATTGCCCGATGGTATACAACCACCTGTAGTTCAGGTGCAAGTAGATTATAAATCAGCATCAGCAACGATTGTGGATCAAGAAGTTACTCAAGTCGTAGAGGATGTTATCGGCGGTGCAGAGGGTATCAAAAATATAGACTCTAAATCTGAAAATGGAAGAAGCACAATTAATGTTGAGTTTGATACTAGTATTGATTTAGATAATGCAGCCAATGATATTAGAGAGCGAGTTGCAAGAGTTGTGGATAATCTACCATCAGAATCTGATCCTCCTCAGATACTAAAAAGAGCCGCAGGTTTTACAACAACAATGTGGTTATCTTTATCATCAGCAACTTGGGGTGACCTCGAATTAGGTGATTACGCAGAGAGATATTTGGTTGATCAGTTTTCGAGTATAAAAAATGTTGGAAGAATCTTGGTTGGTGGGTTAAGAGAATTAAGTATAAGGGTCTGGATAGACCCAATCAAACTTGCCGCAAATGATTTAACTATTAAAGAAGTCGAGCTTGCAATGCGTGGAGAAAATATAAGTCTCCCTGCTGGTACTCTAGAAGCAGATAATATCGATCTAACATTAAATTTAGATAAATCATATAATAATATAGACTCAATAAAACAACTGCCTATTAAAAAAACAAATAATAAAGTCATTTTATTATCTGATGTTGCTGATATTGAGTTTGGTCCTGTTTCAGAGAAAACTCTATTTAAAGCTCAAACAAAAGATCAAATAAATTTAAAAACTGTGGGGATCGGCATTTACGCAAGGAGTGGTGCCTCAACAGTTGAACTTTCAAAAGATATCAAAAAAAAGATATTAGAGGTAAAAAAAGCTTTACCAGATGAATTGGATTTGAGAGTTTCTTTCAATAGAGCGAACTATGTGGAGGCTGCTATTGAAGAGGTTTACAAAACTCTTTTAATTGCCTTTGTATTGGTAGTACTAATAATTTATCTATTTCTTGGAAATCTTAAAGCTGTAATTGTTCCAGCAATAGCTCTTCCCGTAAGTTTAATAGCATCTTTTTTAGGACTTTATATTTTTGGACTATCCATAAATATATTTGTTCTTTTAAGTTTTATTCTAGCAATTGGAATAATTACGGATGACTCAGTAATTATGACTGATGCAATTTACAGACGCATAGAAAATGGAGAGTCCCCACTCATCGCAGCCTATAAAGGATCTAAACAAATTTCATTTGCAATCATAGCTACAACATTAATTCTAGTAGCTGTGTTTTTGCCATTAATTTTTATTGAAGGTATTTCAGGAACACTATTTAGAGAAACGGCTATTGCATTATCATTTTCAATAGTTGTCTCATCATTTGTTGCTCTTACTTTATCACCTATGCTTGCGAGTAAATTTTTAAATAAAAAAACTTCAAAAAAAATTTTTATACAGAAATTTGAAAAAATATTTCTAAATTTTGCAAAATTTTATAAAGAAACATTAGATATAATTGTGCACAAAACTAAATCAGTAAGTATATTTATTGTTTTCATAGTCATTTGCTCTGTATTATTATTTAGTTTCTCAAAAAAAGAGTTATTACCAATAGAAGATAGAGGTGCTTATTTAATTATTGGTGCAACAGATGAAGGAAGTTCTTTTGAATATACTCAAGAGCAGGCACAAAAAGTCGAAGCTAGATTGATTCCACTTTTAAAAGCTGAGGACAGTCCATATGCAAGATTTATCATGAGAGTGCCAGGTTTTGGTAATTCTGCGAATTCATATAATAGTTTTATTATTATTGCACTACTAGATGATTGGAAAAATAGAAAAAAAGGACAACAAGTCGTTTTAAGAGAAGCTATAGGGAAAATTGTTACATTACCTCAAGCTCTTGCATTTCCAATATCTCCTCAATCTATAAGAGTGTCTAATTATAATAAGCCGGTGCAAATGGTTATTTATGGAAGTACATATGAAGAGCTGGAAGAAATTCAAAAAAGAGTAATAAGAAAATTAAGATCAAATAAAAATCTTTCACGAATTGAGTCTGATTACAATCGAAATAAACCTGAGGTAAAGTTAATTATCAATAAAAATAAAGCTAAAGATTTAGGTGTCTCAACAAAATCAATAGGAGAAACGCTCGAGACTCTTTATGGTGGAAAAAAAATTACAACTTTTAATAAATTGGGTAAAGAATATCCAATTGTAGTTCAACAATATTTATCTGATAGAAGAAATAAAGAAGGAGTCTCTAAAATTTTTGTTCGCTCTGAAACAAATGGAAAACTAATTTCTTTATCAAATTTAGTTAGTTTTAAAGAGGAGGGTTCTGCAAAACAACTCGCTAGGTATAATAGACAAAGAGCAGTCACAATTTCTGCAAATATTAATGAAGGGTATACTTTGGCTCAAGCAATTAATTTCTTTGAGGAAATTATGATAAACCTTGCGCCAAAAAATCAAATCACATGGAAAGGTAAATCAGAGGAAATTAAAGAAACTAGTAATGAATTATTTATAATTTTCGCACTGGCTTTACTCACAGCATACTTAGTAATGGCAGCAACATTTAACTCATTTATTCATCCATTCATTATAGTTTTAACTGTTCCTTTGGCAATTTTTGGTGGATTAGTATTTATTTTATTCTTAAATAGTTCAGTAAATATTTTTTCTCAGATCGCTTTAATAATACTTATTGGCATATCAACTAAAAACAGTATTTTAATTGTTGACTATGCAAATAGAATAAGAACTACTGGGAAAAATATTGAGTTAGCTGTCAAAGAGGCTTGTGAAGGAAGATTTAGGCCTATAATTATGACATCCTTAAGCACAATGATAGCAATGATACCTCTAGTAATTGGAAATATTGGTCCAGGGGCTGGTGAAGGTTCACGATTAGCTGTGGGAACAACTATTTTGGGAGGGATGATAATTTCAACATTTTTCACTTTGTATGTTACGCCATCAATGTATTTAGCTTTAGCAAAAAATACTAAGAGAATTGATGTAATAGATCTAGAATTAAAAAAAGAACTTTCTAAAAAATAATATATTTCTTTTTACTCAAAGAATTTTTACAACTAGCTAATTGTTTTTTATAAATATTCGATTGCTTTTCTACCTTTTTAGCTAATCTAATTACTTTTTTATTTTTCTTATATTTCTTAAAATTTCCCCAACCCTCGTGGTATGCTAAATATTGTTTAAACGCATCTTGTTTAGAAATTTTTAAAATATTCTCTGATTTATTTGTATACCAACCTATAAAGTCAACACTATCTTTAAATCTAGCTCTTGTTGCTAACTTATTTCCTGTTTCTTTTTTATATTGTTCCCAAGTTCCTTTTACAGCCTGAGAATAACCAAATGAACTTGATGGTCTTTTAAATGGTATAACTTTAAATATTTTTTTTCGTGGCGGTTTCGCAAGCCAATTAAAATCTGACTCAGCTTTAACGATTGCAAGTTGAACATAAATAGGTGTTCCCCATTTTTCCTTGACTTTTTTTGTATGTTGATACCACAAGTATCGCTCATCAAAAATCTTACAACTATTCGAGGTATCATAAGGAATAGAGGAACACCCATAAAATAAAAATAAAATGAAAAATGAAATTTTTTTAAGAAATCTATCTTTCATTTATATCTTTTTATAATGTTGAATATAGAAAAAATAATAAACATTATTAAAACTCCTAAAAAGTTTCCTAACAAATCAGAATATTCAAAACTTCTTTTTGGGATAAAACCATGACATAATTCTAAAATAATAGAAATTAGAAAAAGATATATAAATAAAATCTTAATTTTACCATTTGTGTACGCAAATACACCTAGTAAAGACAAAAAGAAAAAAGCATAAACGTGATTAGAAGAGAACATTGCAAAATCCATGGTTATTTGAGGTTGTTTTTGAAAATCTTTATAAATCAGCCAGCCCATAATGCTTCCTGGATAGATATATAATAAAATCAGTCCAATATTGAATGAATGGAAAATAATTTTTGTTAATAAAGATATTTTTTTCATTTAACTAATCTTTTTTTTTTTTATATTAAATTGACAATAATAAAAATGAGTAATTTAATATTAGTTAGACATGGTCAAAGTTTATGGAATCTCGAGAAAAGATTTACTGGTTGGGTTAATGTTGATTTAACAGAAAAAGGTAAAATAGAGGCTAAAAAGGCGGGAAATTTAATCAAAGATCAAAATATTAAAATCAAATATTATTATTCCTCACTTCAACTAAGAGCGCATCATACTTTAAAATTAATTCAAAAGACACTAAATGATAATCAAAGTTTTAAAAAAGCTTGGCAATTAAATGAGAGACATTATGGGGCTCTTACTGGTCTCAATAAAGTTGAATTGGCAAACAAATTAGGAAAAGAAAAAGTACTTGAAATAAGAAGATCATGGGCAATAAAACCAGACCCCTTAGAAAAAACAAGTCCATTACATCCGTTGAATATTGACATCTATAAAAATTTACCCAAGGAAAACATTCCTGATGGGGAGTCGTTGAAAGATACCTATTTAAGAGTAGTGGATTATTATGAATCAGAAATAAAAAAGAATTTAAATATAGGAAACGTTTTAATCTCTGCTCATGGGAATTCAATTAGAGCACTTTGTAAATACTTATTAAATATTGATGAAAAAGTAATAGCAAATTTAGAAATTCCTACTGGTAATCCTTTATTGATTAATATGAACGAAAATAACGAAATTATCTCATGTAAATACTTAGACCAAGAAAGAGCTAAAGATCTTTTAGTTTTTTAAAAACTTCTAAATTGGATAAGTGATAAAAATTATTCTTACTTTCAAATCCATATAATTTATATTTTTTCAGTAATTCAAACCAAATTTTGTTAATTGAAAAATTTTTTATTAATTCATTTTTCATAATTGATCTATTCAATATTTGGCAACCTGTAAATAGATATTCTTTATTTTTCAGATTTATTAAATTGTTTTTTAATCCAAAATCTCCTTCCATATTTTTGTCAAAACTTAAATTTTTTTTTACTAGTAAAAGTATATTATCTAAATTATTTAAAAAATAAAAATTCATCATTGACTTTATTTCATCGATGTATTTTTTATTCCAAATAGTATCAGGGTTTAAAACTAAAAAATTTTTATCTTTACTATTTTTGATCAAATTTAATATACCGCCACCAGTATTGAGAATAAATTTTCCATCCTCAATAACTTCAATTTCTATATTATAATCATGTGTTTTTAAAAACTCTTGAAATTTTGATTTTAAATAAAAAGTATTTATTAAAATTTTTTTAATCTTTAAATTTATTATTAACTGGATACAGTTTTCAAGTAATGTTAAATTGTTTATTTTTAACAGAGGTTTTGGAGTTTCTAAAGTAATAGGATTAAGTCTTTTTCCATAACCTGCACATAAAATTAATGCTGTATCAATTTTCATTTAGTTAATCATGTTGTATTTAAAATTTTTGCTCAATAAAAGTTTCAATTCAGAAAAAACTTTATTATTTTTTGTTCTATAATTTATTAAACTCCAAGTATAGGGAATAAACTTAAGATAATTTTTTTTATTATCTCTAATAGCTAATCGTGTAAATATACCAATTATTTTCAAATTTCTCAAAACCGATATTATTTCGAAATCATTTTTAAAACTTTTAGTATCTAAGTTTTCTTGAGATTTTAAATATAAATTAAATAATTTTTTTTTAAAAATTTTTGAACTTTTAAATCTTACATCATCTATTAAAGATGCTAAATCGTATGCACGATTACCAAATAGCGCATCTTGAGAGTCTATTAATCCTATCTCATTTTTAATTAGCATTAAATTTGATATATGAAAATCTCTGTGTACAAAAACATCATTTTTTAATTTTATTTTTTTTAATAAAAGTCTAACTAATTTCTCGTACTCTTTTTGAAATTTTAATTGATTTAACCTACTCAATATTTTGGGTGAATACCATTTTGAAAAAAGTTGAGCTTCCTTAAATAAAATTTTAGATGAATATTTAGGTATGATATAATATTTTTTTTTAAAATTCAAAATTCTTTGATTTTTAATTAATTGAACTTTCTGTAATAATTTTATTATTTTTTTAAATATTAAATATTTTTTTTTTTTATTTCTCTTTAAATATTCTAAAATTGTTTGATTACCGAAATCTTCTATTTCTATAAAATTTTTTGAATAATTTTCGCTGATCAATTTTGGTGCTTGAATATTATTTTTAATTAAAATTTTATTTACTGCATCATAAATAAGGAGATTAAGTTTTTTATCCTTTTTGGAATGTACAATTATTGAAGAAAAACTTTTTTTTTTAATCCTGTAAAACGACCTAAAGGAAGCATCACCTTTCACTTTTTTTGTATTCTTTGTAAATTTCATTCAATTTAGGACTGTAATAAATCTATTTGTATAATTATTTTCATATTCAAATAATATTTTGATTATGGATTTAGGTATTTTTTCAATTATTTGTGGCCACTCTATAAATAAAATTGAATTTTCATTATCTTCAAATAAATTTAATTTTTTTAACTCTTCTTTTGACTTTAATCGATACAAGTCATAGTGTTTAATTGTTAAATTTCTAATCTTATATTCATTCATTATATTAAAGGTTGGACTTGTCACTTCTGTTAACTTTTCTTTAGACTTAAACTGTAAGTTATTAATAAAATATTTAATAAAAGTAGTTTTACCTACACCCATTTCCCCATATAAAAAAACAATGTCTCCAGATTTAATATTTTTATTAAAATTTTTCGCTATTTCTTCAGTTTTATTTTCGGAAGATATATCTATTTTATCACCTTTAGTAGCGATAAGCATTTGGCTTAAAAGGACCCTCAACTCCAACACTAATATAGTCCGCTTGTTCTTTTGATAATTTTGTTAATTTAGCTCCAACTTTGTGAAGATGTAACATTGCAACTTTTTCATCTAAATGTTTAGGAAGAACATAAACTTTATTTTCATAATTTTTATAATTATTCCAAAGTTCTATTTGAGCAATTACTTGATTTGTAAATGATGCACTCATTACAAAACTTGGATGACCAGTAGCACACCCTAAATTTACTAACCTTCCCTCAGCTAGCAAAATAATCCTTTTCCCATTTGGTAGTTCTATTTCATGGACCTGTGGTTTTACCTCTGACCATTTATAATTTTTTAAGGCATCAACTTGAATTTCATTATCAAAATGACCTATATTACATAGAATTGCTCTATCTTTCATATTTCTCATATGATCTGCTGTCACAATATCTTTATTTCCAGTGGCAGTAACTATGATATCTGCTTTGTCAATAGCCTCATCCATTAATACAACTTCGTAGCCCTCCATAGATGCTTGTAATGCACATATTGGATCGGCTTCGGTCACTAGAACTCTTGCACCACTTTGTCTTAGCGATGCAGCACTTCCTTTTCCCACATCACCAAAACCAGCAACAATTGCAACTTTTCCTGACATCATCACATCTGTTGCACGTCTAATACCATCAACAAGACTTTCTCTGCAGCCGTAAAGGTTATCAAATTTTGATTTTGTTACAGAATCATTTACATTAATTGCAGGGATTAGCAAAGTTTTAGCTTTTTCCATTTTATTTAAAGCTTTAATACCAGTTGTTGTTTCCTCTGAAACTCCTTTAACATCCTTTAATAAATCTTGATATTCATTATGCATCATTGCAGTTAAATCACCACCATCATCTAAAAGTAAATTAGGTTTCCAATTTTTTTTTGCTTCGATAGTCTGTTTAATGCACCATGTATATTCGTCCTCAGTTTCACCTTTCCAAGCATAAACAGGTATACCTGCTTTAGCAATTGCTGCTGCAGCATGGTCCTGTGTAGAAAAAATATTACACGATGACCATCTAACATCTGCTCCAAGAAAAACTAGTGTCTCTATTAAGACTGCTGTTTGAATAGTCATATGAAGACATCCTATTATTCTTGCACCTTTTAAAGGTTTTTGATTACCATACTCTTCTCTTAAGGCCATTAAACCTGGCATTTCACTTTCTGCAATTGAAATTTCTTTTCTTCCAAATTCTGCTTGAGAAATATCTTTAACTTTAAAATCGTTCATGGTGTTTTTTCTAACAATAATATTTTATTAAATCAATAAGTCATTATACCTTTGGAAATGTTATCTCTAAATTTGCACCTATTTTATCTATTCTATTTGAAGCAATTATAGAAGCTTTATGTAATTCAACTAAATTCTTAACAATATTTAATCCCAATCCTGAATGTTGACCAAATTTATCAGGTCTGTTGCTATAAAATCTTTTAAAAATTTTAGATGTATCTTTTTCTTTAAATCCAATTCCTTCATCAATTATATTTACAATTACCTGTTTATTAGAATTTTTTGATATTTTAACCAGAATATTTTTTTCATCTTCACTAAATGAAATCGCATTATCCAATAAATTAGCAACTATCTGTTCAATTCTATTTTCTATTCCATTTATCAAATATGATTTATTACCATCTGTTATACAATTTATTTTTATACCTCGCTTAATTTGATAAATACTATTATAATCGTCAATAACAGACTGAATAATTGGTAGAATATCTGTTTTTTTAAATTTTTCTTTACTAAGGGCAACCTCATCTTTAAGAATTTGTGAATAATCAGTAATTAATCTCTCAATTCTTTGTACGTCATGTTTCAAAATGTTTGTTAATTTTAGTCTTTGATCTAAATCTTTTGTTTCGTCTAATATTTCTGATGCACTTTTTAAAGATGCTAAAGGATTCCTAATTTCATGAACTAGATCGGTTGAAAAATTTTCTGCATGAGAAATTCTTTTTTGAAGATCAAGCGTCATTTCATCTAAAGATTTAGATAATAACCCTAACTCATCATTTCTGATTTTTAGGTTATCAATATTAATTTTGGTATGACCTTTATTTTTTATTTTATTTGTGTAATTTACTAAATTTTGGATAGGTTTTAAGAAAAACCTATTAAGAACATAAGAAAAAATAAGTATTACAATTCCAACCGCAAATGCTGTTCTAACTATGAATGTTTTTCTCTCATCAATTGCGGCTCTAACATCATTCGCATTTTCAGTGATCGCAATATAACCAATATTCTTATCATCTTTAAAAACATTCTTTATTGTCGTCAATTTAAAGTTATTAAATTCCTCTTGAGTAAATGTAAACGGAGTACCATAGTTTTTTGATCCCGCGTAATTATACAAAACGTCTTTTAAAGACACGAGTTTATCACTTCCTAAATTTATATTTTTTTCTTCTGTAATTTCTTTTGTTTTTTCTTCATTTAATATCTCTAATTCAATTATATCTAACCTTGATGAAAAAGATCTGGGATCAAGATCTAGTGTGTCTGTATCACCAACCAAGTCTAATTCATTATTAAAAAAAATTACTCTATCCAAGCTCTGAAAAATAAACCTTGTAGAAAATAAAAATTTTCTTATATCTTCCTCATTAAATCGAATTTCCAATCTATTCAAATTTTCGATAGTATTATTAATAATTGCAATATGATTAGAGGATTTTTTTTTAATCAAATTTGGCTGTACATTTTCTAAATAAAAAAATGTGAAAGTTCCTATTATTGTAAAAAAAATAAAATTTATGAATAAGAATTTCTTTAATATTGATAAATTTTTTAAAAGATAATTAAACATTAACTAACATTCCATCTATATCCACTTCCATATCTGGTTTCTATAGCTGAAAAATCAGGATCAACTTTTTTAAATTTTTTTCGAATTCTTTTCACATGACTATCAATTGTTCTATCTTCAATATCTGTATCTTCTCTGTATGCAATATCCATTAATTGAGCTCTTTCTTTTATTATACCTGGCCTTTTGGCTAATTCCTTAACTATCAAGAACTCAGTTGTTGTTAATTTATCTGGAAGTTGTTTACCACTCCATTCACATTCTAATTGAGATGGGTCTAACTTTAATTTACCGTGAGATATAATACTTTTATTTTCCTCTATGCTATTATCAACATCTTTTTTCCTTAATTGAACTCTAATTCTCTCAATTAAAACTTTAATTGAAAATCCGCCAGATTTTTTTATAAAATCATCTGCTCCTAATTTTAAACCTAATAATTCGTCTACCTCTTCATCTTTGGAGGTTAAAAAAATTACAGGTAGAGATGTTTTTTTTCTTAATTTTTTTAGCAACTCCTCACCATCCATTTTTGGCATTTTGATATCTATAACAGCGAGATCTGGGGGAGTTCTGGCTAACCCAATTAAAGCACTTTCCCCATCAATATATGTTTGAACTTTAAAGCCCTCTTTTTCTAAAGCAATACTCAAACTAGTTAAAATATTTCTATCATCATCCACTAAAGCGATTGTTTGTTTATGCATGTATTACTTTAAAAATACTAAATTGTTCTAATTTGGGCAATTAATTAATGAAGAGAGCCCCAGTTATCCCCCTTATTAATATCGATTGTTAGTGGTATAGAAAATGAGTGAAAATCACTGTTTGTAACACTTACCATTTCTTCTTTTATTAATTTCATCATTTTATCAATTTCGTTTTTATTAACCTCGAATATAAGTTCATCATGTATTTGTAGTAACATTTTTGATTTTAGTAATTTTTGTTCATTAAGTCTTTTATTAATTCTTATCATTGCAAGTCGCATCAATTCTGCAGCTGATCCCTGAATTGGAGCATTAATAGCAGCTCTTTCCTGAAAATTTCTTACATTATAGTTTTTATCATTTATGGAATTAAAATGTGATCTTCGTCCAAAAATGTTATTTACATAACCGCTCTTTCTGCAAAATTTAATTGTTTTTTCCATATATATTTTAATTTCTGGGAATTTAGCAAAATAAGACTTTAAAAACTTTTCAGCTTCAAGATTTGAAACATTAATCTGTTTAGCTAATCCATATTGAGAAATTCCATAAATTATTCCAAAATTTATTGCTTTAGCTTTTCTTCTTTGATCACTGTTTACTTTTTTAATATCAACATTAAATATCTGACTAGCAGTGAGTGAGTGAATATCCTCATTATTATTAAAAGCTTTTTTTAATTCTTTTACGCTCGCTAAATCTGCTAAAATTCTCATTTCTATTTGATTATAATCTGCAGAAATAAGAATATGATTTTCATCTGCTACAAAAGCTTTACGAATATCTCTCCCATCTTCAGTTTTTATTGGTATATTTTGTAAATTAGGATCACTTGATGCCAAACGACCTGTGGTAGTAGCAGCTAATAAAAATGATGTATGTACTCTTTTTGTATTGGGATTTAAATGTTCTTGTAAAGAATCAGAATAAGTATTTTTTAATTTTGATAATTGTCTCCAATCTAAAATTAATTGTGCAAATTCATTTCCTTTAAAAGCAAGATCTTCTAAAACAGATGCACTTGTCGCAAAACTTCCCTTTTTAGTTTTTTTTAATCCAGCTATTTTTAAATCATTATAAATTATTTCACCTAATTGCTTAGGTGAAGCAATGTTAAATTCTTTTTTTGAAATATCATAAATTTTTTTTTGAATTTTTTCAATTTTCTTTCCAAACTTTAAAGAAAGTATTTTTAAAAATTTACTATCAATTTTGATACCTTGTATCTCCATTAAAGCCAGAATTTTAATCATAGGTTTTTCAAATGTTTCATAAATATTCATTAATTTTTCTAATTTAAGATTTTTGTGAAATTTTTTATAAAGCCTAAATGTTATATCAGCATCTTCGGCAGCATAGTCTTTTGCATTTTCAATAATAACTTCGCTAAAATTTATTTCTTTTTTTCCAGATCCAACTACATCTTTAAACTTAATAGTTTTATGGTCTAAATGAATTTCAGATAATGTATCCATATTATGTCTATTCTTTCCAGCATCTAATACATATGACATAAGCATAGTATCCTCTATTGAATTTAATTCGACGCCATGCTTATAAAAAACTATAAAATCAAATTTAATATTTTGACCTATTTTTTTAATGCTTGTGTCCTCTAATATAGGTTTCATCTTTTTTAAAACCTCTTTTTTGTTCAAACAATTTCCAGATTTATGTCCAATTGGGATATAACAAGCTTTTCCAAATTTAGTACAAAGAGATATGCCAATTAAATTAGCTTGATGAGGATCAAGTGAGTCCGTTTCTGTATCTATTACTAACTCACCTGACTCCTCAGCTTCTTTTAACCAATGGTCAATCTCTTTTTCATTTTTAATTAAATGATAGTTTTTACTATTAATTGGTTTTTGTGGATAAGATTTTTCTTTAATTGAAGAATTTTTAAAATTTGCTGCTCCATATAGAGAGATTGCTGAGCTAAGCAATCTATTAAATTCCATTTCTCTTAAAAAACCATAAAGCTTATCTTTATCAATATCTTTTAGTTTTAGTTCATCTAATTTTATATCAACTGGAGCATCATGCTTCAAAGTCACCAACTTTTTACTAATCAAAGCTTTTTCTTTGTTTTCAATTAAAGTTTCTCTTCTTTTGTTTTGCTTAATTTCGTTTACAGATTTCAATGTTTTTTCTAATGAGCCATATTTATTAATCAATTCAGCAGCAGTCTTTATTCCTATTCCTGGAACACCTGGCACATTATCGCTACTATCACCTGCTAATGCTTGAACATCAATGACTTTGCTAGAGATTACACCAAATTTTTTTAAAACATCATCATCGTTTATAAATTTATTTTTCATTGGATCATAAATCCGAACACCTTTTTTAAAAAGTTGCATTAAATCTTTATCAGAAGATACAACAGTTACTTTTGCACCAATTTTTAATATCTGTTCAACATATGTGGCAATAAGATCATCTGCTTCATAATTTATTAATTCAACAGATGGTAAATTAAAAGCTTGAACTGATTTCCTAATATATTCAAATTGAGGTGCTAAATCATCAGGGGCCTCAGATCTATTAGCTTTGTAATCACTATAAATTTCATTTCTAAACGTTTTTCTTCCAGAGTCGAAAATTACAGCAAAATGAGTAGGTCTTTCTAAGTTATCAGTTGATTTAGAGTCCTCTAACAATTTAAATAACATGCTACAAAATCCACTCACCGCGCCCGTAGGCAATCCATCACTTTTTCTTGTTAAAGGAGGTAAGGCATAATACGCTCTAAAGATATATCCTGATCCATCAATCAAATAAAAATGATCTGTTTTTTGAACTTTACTCATTAAAATAATTATTATTATAAAGGTAATATCATCTATATATATAAAAATATATTTACTATTTTACCCCTAGAATATTAATCTAAATAAATGTATTATCTTTAAATGGAACTAATAAAGCAAAATATTCAATCTAAAATAATAAGATCAATTTTGATAATTTTTTTAGGTTCTATAGCTTTAACAATTTCAGCAAAAATAAAAATTCCTTTTTATCCAGTCCCAATGACGATGCAAACATTTATTGTTTTATTTTTAGGTGTGAGTTTCGGATACAAAATTGGTGTTGCAACCATAGGTTTATACTTACTTGAAGGTATTTTAGGTTTGCCAGTTTTTTCAAACTCACCTGAAAGAGGTGTTGGAATTATTTATTTTACAGGACCAACTATGGGTTATTTAATTGGATTTTTGTCAGCAAGTTATTTAGCTAGTTTTGTGAGTTCTAAAGACAATATTTTTAAAATATTTATTAAGTTAACTCTCTCTGTATCAACAATTTATTTACTTGGGATTTTGTGGCTTGGAATATTAATCGGCTGGAATAAGCCAATTTTGAATTTAGGTGTATATCCTTTTTTGATAGCAGAAATTTTTAAGGTTTCATTATTAACCTTAATTGCAAAAAAAATAATAAGTTTAAGAAACTTTATCTAGGTGATCTTTTAGACAATATTCTTTGTAGTGTTCTTCTATGCATTTTAAGTCTTCTAGCAGTTTCAGAAACATTTCTATTACATAATTCAAACACTCTGTGGATATGTTCCCACTTTACTCTATCTGCTGACATTGGGTTTTCTGGTGCTTCAGCCTTTTGTTTAGGATCAGCTAATAGTGCTTTTTCTACATCATCTGCATCCGCAGGTTTTGCAAGATAATCTATAGCTCCTTGTTTAATTGCAGCCACTGCTGTAGGAATATTCCCGTAACCTGTTAACATTATAATTCTACTTGAAGAATTTGAATTTTGTATTTCCTTTACAACTTCTAAACCATTTCCATCTGATAATCTTAGATCTACCACTGCGAATCCTGGTTTTTTAACTTTTACAGCATCTATGCCCTTTTTTACACTCTCAGCTTGTAAAACCTCAAAACCTTTCTTTTCCATAGCTCTAGATAATCTTTCTCTAAAGGGATTATCATCATCCACAATTAGCAAGGATTTATTATCAAAATCACTGAGATTTTTGAGTGTAGCATCATTTTTCATAAGCCTTATATGGTAACTTATACAAACCTTTCAAGAGAGCATTATTTACTTTACATTGAATAACTATTGAATTAATTGCTCGATAATTAAAGCTTTTTTTAAATAAAAAACTTTTTTTTTGTTAAATTTTTTTTGAGGGGGCATTCTAGATGCAAAAATTTAAGTCAGTTGAGGAATTAGTTAATCAGCTGAAACCGGAAAAACCTGTATATTGCATTAGGAGGAATTCTATTCTTTCTGCTTCGAAGTTCTTTCAAAATAATTTCCCAGGGAAAATACTATATGCTGTTAAAACTAATCCTCATCCAGAAGTAATAAAAACTTTATTACAAAGTGGAATAAATCAATTTGATGTTGCATCTATAGAGGAAATCAAAGCTGTAAGAAAATTTAACAGTACAGCAAAATGTTCTTTTATGCATACAGTTAAAAGCAGAGAAAGTATTAAAGAGGCATATTTTAATTTTGGAATAAAAACTTTTGCTTTAGATACTAAAGACGAATTAATAAAGATTATCGAAACAACAAATAATGCTAAAGATTTAGAATTATTTATCAGAGTTGCAGTATCCAATGAACATGCTGAAATAGATTTATCAAAGAAATTTGGTGCATTGAATTCTGAAGCTTTGGGACTTCTAAGGCTTGCAAAACTTCATTCAGAAAAAATTGGCTTAAGTTTTCATGTTGGTTCACAGTGTATGCATCCAATATCTTATTCAAAAGGAATTAAAGAAATGGAAAATATAATTAAAAAAACTAAAATAATACCAGATTATATTAATATTGGTGGAGGCTTCCCAACAATTTATCCTGATCTTGTACCACAATCTCTAGAAAGTTATATGGAGGAAATTAAGAAAAGTTTAGAAAATTTAAATTTAAAGAATATGCCTCAAATTATTTGTGAACCCGGTAGAGCTTTGGTTGCAGAGAGTGGTTCAACTATAGTAAGAGTTAACTTAAGAAAAAAACAAAAACTTTATATTAATGATGGCACATACGGTACGCTTTTTGATGCTGGAACACCTAATATAGTTTTTCCATCAAAATTAATTAAAGAAACTTCAAGTAAAATTATTTCAAAAAAA
>MDTE01166007.1_pt1 | contig 15624 bp, 14 predicted proteins | sample 811231 | NCBI WGS metagenome assembly MDTE01 (sample SAMN05326651, study PRJNA326480) | marine metagenome | isolation source: seawater | place: Indian Ocean: Red Sea | collected 2010
ATTTCAGGGCGTTTCGCGCGTCCAAGCTTTTAAGTGCCCTCTCATTCCATGAGCACCCCTCTCTCCAAGCGCCTTTTCGCCGGCATGGCAGCGGCATCGCTGGGTCTTGCCGTGACCGCCTGTGGTGGTGGCGAAAAGGCTTCCAACGTTGAGTACGACGACAGCGTCACCGTTGGCATCCTGCACTCGCTGACCGGCACCATGGCCATCTCCGAGTCCACCCTGGTGGACACCGAGAAAATGGCGATCGATGAGATCAATGCCGCCGGTGGCGTTGAAGTTGATGGCAAGAAGTACAAGATCGAGTACATCGTCGAAGACGGTGCTTCCGATTGGCCCACCTTCGCTGAGAAGTCCAAGAAGCTGATCGATCAGGACGCGGTGCCCGTCGTCTTCGGTGGCTGGACCTCCGCCAGCCGCAAGGCCATGCTGCCCGTCTACGAGTCGAAGAACGCTTTCCTCTACTACCCGATTCAGTACGAGGGTCAGGAGTGTTCCAACAACATCTTCTACACCGGTGCCACTCCGAACCAGCAGTCGGAGCCTGCCACCAAGTTCATGTATGAGAAGTCGCCTGCCGCTGGCAAGCCCTTCTTCCTCGTGGGTTCGGACTACGTCTTCCCCCGCACCTCCAACACCATCACCAAGGAACAGCTCAAGTCCCTGGGTGGCGAAGTGGTCGGTGAGGACTACCTGCCCCTCGGTAACACCGAGGTCGCTCCGATCATCGCCAAGATCAAGGTGGCCCTGCCCGATGGTGGTGTGATCATCAACACTCTCAACGGTGACCAGAACGTCGCCTTCTTTAAGCAGATCCAGGACGCCGGAATCACCCCCGATAACGGCTACTACGTGATGAGCTACTCCATCGCTGAAAGCGAGATTAAGGACATCGGAACTGAGTTCCTTGAGGGCCATTACGGCGCCTGGAACTACATGATGTCGATTGACACCCCTGCTTCCAAGACTTTCGCTGAGAACTACAAGAAGTTCACAAATGATCCTGGAGCTGTTGTCGCTGACCCACAAGAGTCGGCCTACAACATGGTCTATCTGTGGAAGGCTGCTGTTGAGAAGGCAGGCACTTTTGATGACGATAAGGTTCGTGAGGCCCTGGTTGGAATCGAATTTGATGCCCCTCAGGGTCCTGTGAAAGTGATGCCTAACCATCACCTTTCTCAGACAGTTCTGATCGGAGAAATCGGTGCCGATGGTCAGTTCAAGATTCTCGAATCCACCGACGGTCCCGTGGCTCCTCAGGCCTGGAATCAGTTTGAGCCCAGCTCCAAGGGCTTCGCTTGCGACTGGACCGACGCCTCCAAGGGCGAGAAGTACAAGCTCTGATCCTCTGGTCACAGCCTGATCGCTCTTCAGGGAGGAGTCCGGTGACGGGCTCCTCCTTTCGTCGTTTCACTGAACGCTTCGTTTCACACGTCTGTGCAACTACTTTTTGAAAGTCTGTTCAATGGTGTTGCCATCGGCTCGGTGCTGCTGATGGCTGCCCTCGGACTGGCAATCGTGTTTGGCCTGATGGGGGTGATCAACCTCGCCCACGGCGAGCTGATCATGCTCGGGGCCTACACCACCTACGTCGTGCAGCTGATTTTCAAGCTGCCTGCGCTGCAGCCTGTTTACAACGCCTACGTGCTGGTGGCACTTCCTATCGCCTTCATCGTCAGTGGTGTGGTTGGCATCCTGCTGGAACGCACTGTGATTCGCCGGCTGTATGGCAACCCGTTGGAGACCTTGCTGGCCACCTGGGGTGTCAGCTTGATTCTTCAGCAGTTTGTGCGGAGTGTTCCCCTGGCCCACGCCGCCGGCCTGATTCTGGCGCTGGCGCTGGGGTTCGGCCTGCCGCTGGTTATTCCCGATCGACTGTTGGCGGGTCCCCGTGCCCGATTGGTGCGCGCGGGGAGTTGGGCTGTTTCAGCCCTGGGCGGTGTGCTGCTGGCTGGTGGTCTTGCCTCTCAGATCAGCCGCATCGCTCGGGCGACATCCCGAAATGTGGATGTCACCGCTCCCAAGTGGATGCGCGGCGGGATCGAATTCATGGATATCACCTTTCCAGTGCCGCGGCTGGTGATCATCGTGATCACGATCATTGCGGTGGTTGGGGTGACGTGGTTCCTCAACAAAAGCGTGTGGGGCATGCGCATTCGTGCCGTGACCCAGAACCGTTCGATGAGTGATTGCCTTGGCATCCCCACCGACACCGTTGACGTGCTCACCTTTGGTATTGGCTCCGGTTTGGCCGGTGTGGCCGGCGTGGCCGTGTCGCTGCTTGGTTCCGTCGGCCCCAATGTGGGCGGCTCTTACATCGTGGGCTGCTTCATGGTTGTTGTGCTTGGCGGTGTTGGCAATCTGCTCGGCACTGTGTTGGCCTCCCTCGCCATTGGTGTCCTCACCGATTTGATCGGTGCGGGACGTTTACTCACGATTTGGCCCGATATGCCTGGACCGCTCGCCGGTCTCGTTGAATTCTTTGCCACCACAAGCATGGCCCAGGTGATGGTGTTCGCGCTGATTGTGGTGTTCCTGCAATTCCGTCCCGCGGGTCTGTTCCCGCAAAAAGGACGCATGGTGGAGGCTTGATCTGATGTTTCACGCCTTTCAACAACGCCGTTGGTCCTTCATCATCCTTTGGGTGTTGATCGTTGCGGCCATCGTTGCTGCGCCAGCTGTTCTGCCGGTGTTTCGGTTGAATTTGTTGGGTCGTTTTCTCTCCTTGGCGATTGTTGCCCTCGGGATCGATTTGATCTGGGGCTTCACCGGTTTGCTCAGCCTGGGCCAGGGCATCTTTTTTGCCCTGGGTGGCTATGCAGCTGCGATGTACCTCCAGCTCAACAGCTCGGATGGCCTACCGAACGGCATTCCAGAGTTTTTTGGGCTTTATGGCGTTGACCGTCTCCCCGCGTTCTGGGAGCCGTTCCATTCACCACTGTTCACCCTGGTCGCGATCTGGTTCATCCCTGCCACCTTGGCTGCGGTGCTCGGCAATTTGGTCTTTCGCAACCGGATCAAGGGGGTCTACTTCTCGATCCTGACCCAGGCGGCCCTGCTTGTTTTTTTCAATTTCTTCAACGGCCAGCAAAAGCTGATCAATGGCACCAATGGTCTGACCACCAATGTGACCCAACTCTTCGGTCAGCAGGTGGGATCAGCAGAGATGCAGCGGGGGTTTTATTGGCTCACCGCGGTCGTGGTGATCTTGGTTTGGCTGTTTCTTCGCTGGGTCGTGCGTGGGCGTTTTGGTGATGTGTTGATCGCGATTCGAGATGACGAGCCGCGGTTGCGCTTCGCCGGGTACAACCCAACGCTGTTTAAAACCATTGTGTTTGCGATTGCCGGCGGCCTTGCTGGCATCGGTGGAGCTCTTTACACGGTTCAATCCGGGATCGTCTCGCCGCAATACATGACAGTGCCTTTCTCGATTGAGATGGTGATCTGGGTTGCGGTTGGCGGTCGGGGCACCTTGGTTGGCGCCATTCTCGGCGCCGTTTCGATCACTTACGCCAAAAGTTTGGTCAGTGAGGCGCTGCCCCAGAGCTGGCTGTTCATCCAGGGGGGTCTCTTCATCCTTGTGGTGACTGCGCTGCCAGAAGGGGTGATTGGCTGGTTCCGCGGGGATGGACCAGGCAATTGGATGACTCGTTTGGGGTTTGGGCTCAACAACTTGGGGAATGCCTTGATCCATTTGGGCCAGACCCTGATCCGTTGCAATGCCACATCCCCGTGGATCAGTCGCCAGGGCGACTGGTTGATCCGTCAGGGGCAGACGCTCAACAATTTGGGGATCGTGCGCCGCAGTGGCACGTATCCCCGCCTCGAACTTGAAGGACAGGAGGAGGTGCAGCCATGACCCAGCCGTTGTTGGAATTGCGCCAGATCACCGTCAGTTTTGACGGCTTTCTGGCCCTTCGTGATCTCAACCTCACGCTGAAGCCAGGTGAGCTTCGGGCCGTGATCGGCCCGAATGGCGCCGGCAAGACCACATTCCTTGATGTGATCACCGGCAAGACCGCTCCGACTGAAGGGGATGTGGTGTTCAAGGGTCGCTCCCTGGTGGGAACACGCGAGCACCGCATCGCTCGGCTCGGGATCGGTCGCAAGTTCCAGAGCCCACGGGTGTTTGAGAAGCTCAGCGTGCAGGAAAACCTGGCTCTGGCGGTGAGCCAGCCGAAGCAGCCCTGGTCTCTGCTGGTGGGTGGTCTCAACGGCCAGCAGCGCGATCGTGTTCATCAGTTGCTGAGTATCGTCAATCTGCAGAACCGAGCCGACTGGGCCGCAGGCTCCCTGTCCCATGGACAGAAGCAATGGCTTGAGATCGCCATGTTGGTGGGCCAGGATCCCGACCTGTTGCTGGTGGACGAGCCCGTGGCGGGACTGACCGATGAGGAGACCGATCTCACGGCGGATCTGCTCAAGTCCCTGGCGGGGGATCACACGGTGCTGGTGATCGAACACGACATGGAGTTCATCCGTCGTCTGGAGAGCCCGGTGACGGTGCTGCACCAGGGTCATGTGCTTTGTGAGGGAACGATGGATCAGGTTCAGGCCGATCCCCGCGTGATTGAGGTTTATCTCGGCACCCCCGAGGAGGAGAACGGATGACGACGCTTCTGGAGATCCGTGGGTTGAACACCTATTACGGCGAGAGTCACATCCTTCGGGATGTGGACCTCAGCGTGAAGGCCGGCGAGATGGTCTGCCTGATCGGTCGCAACGGTGTGGGCAAGACAACGCTGCTCAAGTCGCTGATTGGTCTGCTGCAACCCCGGGCGGGAGACATCCTTCTCGAAGGAGATCCTCTGCACCGACAGGCCCCGCATCAGCGGGCCCGTTCCGGGATCGGGTACGTCCCCCAGGGCCGTGAAATTATTCCGCAGCTCACCGTGGAAGAGAACCTGATGCTGGGCATGGAGGCCATGCCCGGCGGTCTTTCACGCCATCGCCGGATCGACCCCGTTGTTTACGAGTTGTTCCCCATCCTCCGCGAGTTCCTCCCCCGTAAGGGGGGTGACCTCAGTGGTGGTCAGCAGCAGCAGTTGGCCATTGCCAGGGCTCTGCTGGGCAAGCCCAAGTTGTTGTTGCTGGATGAGCCGACCGAGGGCATTCAGCCCAACATTGTTCAGGACATCGAAGCTGCCGTGCGTCGGATCATTGCCGAAACCGGTATCGGCGTGTTGCTGGTGGAACAGCATCTGCACTTTGTACGCCAGGCGGACCGCTATTACGCCATGCAACGGGGCGGGATCGTGGCAAGTGGCCCCACCAGTGATCTCAGCCAGTCGGTGGTGGACCAGTTCCTCAGCGTCTGATCAGCTGGCCCAGAGCGATTCCGTTGCCGGTTCTTCCTGCATGGCGTAATCGCTCACATCGGCGCGCACGTGCAGCATCTGCCCTGTCATCGACATCTTCCAGATTTCGAGGCGCGCCTCTTCAGGGGCCTCAAACCAGAAGACCTCAGTCGGCATCACGACCTTCTCCCGATAGAAATGGTTTGTACCGACACATTTGACGATCACCATCCGGTCTGTGTCGTTGCGATAAACGCACTCAATCATGTTGATAACCCTGAATAGTGCCACTTTGCGGAATCCAGCGCCACTGGAGTGTTGGATTGGGCACCGATTGGAGATGGTTTCAGATTTGGTTTAGACGCGGTGATACCAATCCCGTCGCTTTGGTAGCGCCTGAGACTTTTTGGTTTCTGTGGCGCAGGGCTCGCGCTTGCCTCGCAGAGTGATTGACAAAAAAAGCTGTGATTTTGGACCTTGAGGATATTTCGTTTCAAATGAAACAATTCTTTTTTGAGTTGGCGCAAGAATGCATATGTCTTCAAGTCGAGAATGTGATGCAGGAATCAATTTCGATGTCCATGACGCAAAGCTTTGAAGTGGAGAGGATGAATCGTGCCATTGAGTCCACTGCTGATGCAGTCCAGCTGCAGACTCTTGCCAAGCAACTGCTTCATGCCTGGCAATCCCAGCGTGCGGCAACGCAATGGGTGATTCGCCAACACCAGGATTCCTGATTCCTGTCACGATTAAGTGAGCAGAAAAAAATTGATCCCAACCAACCAATCGAGATCAATGATGTCAATGGATTTGATAATTGATATGTTTTGACTCTGCTCAGGCAACAAGTTCCGATGTTGTTGCTTGAGGTTTGTGAATCGGGCGACGTAATGGTTGAGCCTGGATTGTTGTGTTCCGTGACGCAGAACGGTTCATTTGACCCGCGGCGCTGAGATCACCTTGAAGCGAAGGATTACAGCTTTTCAGTCGTGACCAGCTTGGGAGCTGATGGGCCACAGGAGACTCCATCAGGCGTGACAGACCTGGCCGTAGTAGCTCAGCAAAACTGTGCACAGCCAGTTCTTCGTTGTGGCGGTCATAGGGGAGCTGGTTGACGGCGGAATCAATGCCGAACTGACGCACTCGATCCTCGCCGACACGTCGGTAAAGCACCTCAAGGGTTGGGATCTGATCCATCGAGATCACGGAGCCTTCGTGCTCCATCAAGCTCCGCAAAACGGTGCCGAAGATTTCTCCTGCCATGCGTTGCAAACCCTCATTTGGTTTGCTGCCCAGCCCTTTGTGCTTGTGATCAAACAGTCCCAGATCCACCTGGGCGATGCGACTCGTGGCGACATGGCGGAACACCTCCGACAGCAGCCCCATCTCCAGCCCCCAATCGGATGGAATGCGCAGATTCATGGCCAGATCGCTGGTAAAGGCGAATTCACCAGCCAGGGGATAGCGAAAGGACTGCAGATAACGCAGATAGGGCAGGGGTCCGAAGATCTGTTCGAGGCTGACCAATAAGGGGCCGACGAACAGGCGGGTGGCACGACCCTGAAGAGCCTGGGTTTCAAGCGAAAGCCGGCTGTAAAAGGCCTTCACGTAGGCAATGCCATGGGAGCGATCCAGCAGTGGGCGCAACATCCGCTCCGGATACCCCGAGCCGAAGGTGCGGATGTCGGCATCAAACAGGCCCACCACTTCAGCGTCCTGACAGGCCACGCCAAGTCCTTGCCAGACCGCCCAGCCCTTGCCGGGGGGACCCGTGACTTCGAGTCCCAGGGCACCCATGGATTCCAGCAGCTCCTTCACCGCCGGGCCATTGGTCCAGTGCACCTGAACCGGGAAGGGCATGCCGGCGAAGAAGGCTTCGGCGTGGGCCACGTCCTCGGCGCTGGGGGCTGCAAGAGCAATCACGAGGCGATTGAGCCCTTTCAATGACGCCAGGGTGTCGCGGATCAATGCCAGCGCTGGACGGCTGAACTCCTCCATCAGGCAGGGGATCAACAGCGTCGTTGGCCGTTCGCCCAGTTCTCGATTGAAGGAAACAGCATCAAGGTTGCCCAGGCTGTAGTCATGAACCGTGGTGATCAGGCTCTGCTGAAAATCCATGCGGTGCTAATTGCGACAACAGTGGATGAGGTCTTGACCCATACCTGAGCGATGTTCAGGAGAATCGACATGCAGGCCTCGAGCGCCGAAACGCTGCAGGGGCTGTTGAGAAACCTCTACCCGGGTAAGTCTTCCGTTGATGCCGCGTTGCTGTCGTCGCAATTGCTGCAGATTCTGAGTGATGCGTCAGCAAACGACGACTCGTCCATCGCATCGGATCTCTGGACAGGAGCAGATGCGGTGCTGATCACCTATGCCGACACGGTGGTTGAGCAGGGGGTGCCGGCGTTGTGCAGCCTGCGTCGTTTGTTGAACAGCCGGCTACGTCCCTTCGCGGAGGTCGTTCATGTTCTTCCGTTTCTGACCTCCACCAGTGACGGCGGCTTTGCGGTGGCCAGCCACGACCGGATCGAGCCGCGCTTCGGGGACTGGGTCGATCTGGCGGACCTCGCAAAGGGGCGTCGGCTGATGGCAGATCTCGTGCTGAACCACATCTCCGCTTCCCACCCCTGGGTCAGGCAGTTCCTGCGCAATGAGGAACCGGGTCGCTCCTGTGTGCTGGAGGCCGCGCCCGATCCCTGTTGGGACCAGGTGGTGCGGCCGCGCAGTTCCTCTCTGTTCACACAGTTGAGTGGGTCGGACGGTCCGCGTCAGGTATGGACCACGTTTGGCCCCGACCAGGTTGATGTCGATTGGCGCAGTCCGGAGGTGCTGCTCGGCTTCACGCGGCTGCTGGACCGGATGCTCCGTCATGGGGTGCGCTGGGTTCGTCTGGATGCGGTGGGGTTCATCTGGAAGACACCGGGGACGGGCTGCATCCACCTGCCTGAAGCCCATCGCATTGTTGAAGTGCTGCGGCAGCTGATGGAACGCAGCTGTTCAACCGGGGTGGTGGTCACGGAGACCAACGTTCCGGAACAGGAGAATCTTTCGTATCTGATGAGTGGTGGTGAAGCTCATCTGGCCTACAACTTCCCGCTGCCGCCTTTGTTGCTGGAGGCGGCCATCAGTGGCCGTGCTGATCTGTTGAACGGCTGGCTCAGCCGTTGGCCCGCGTTGCCGGAGGCGACGGGCCTGTTCAACTTCACCTCCTGCCATGACGGCGTCGGTCTGCGGGCCCTCGAGGGGCTGATGTCGGACCAACGCAGACTGCAGCTGTTGATCGCCTGCGAGCAGCGGGGTGGTCTGATCAGCCACCGACGCCTCACCACAGGTGAGGAGGCCCCCTACGAGATCAACATCAGCTGGTGGAGTGCCATGGCCGATGGCGGAATCGATCCGGCCCATCTGCAGCGGGCGCGTTTTCTGATGACCCAGCTACTGGTGCTGGCGTTGCCCGGGGTTCCGGCCTTTTATCTGCCAGCCCTCCTGGCGACACCCAATGACCTGGGTCGGTTCCGTCGCTCCGGACAGCGCAGGGATCTCAACCGTCCGCAGTTCAAGGCGGAGGCAGTGGAGCGGCGACTTCAGGATCCCGACAGCGATGCCACCGCTGTGACCTCGGCGCTGGGTCATGCCCTGCAGGTGCGTCGCGATCAGCCGGCCCTGCATCCTGATGCCGCCATGGAGGTGTTGAGTGCCGGCCGTTCTGATCTGGTGATGCTGCGTCGCCATGGCGGCGGCCAGACCCTGGTGGCGGTTCACAACGTCACCGCCTCGCGGCTGACCTTGGCCCTGGGGCGTCTTGGTGGACGCTCCGGTCTGGCTTGGGCCGATTGTCTGAGCGGATCCTCCGAGACCCATGGCTCTCAGCTTCAGTTGGAACCTTATGCCGTGCATTGGCTGATTCAGGCATGAGCGACCCCCAGAGCTGCCGTTGGTGGGTGGTCACCGACCTTGATGGCACCCTGATGGACCATCACTACGACTGGTCACCGGCAGCGCCGGTGCTGCGCTCTCTGCAACGGGCGGGCGTTCCTGTGATTCCCTGCACGAGCAAAACGGCGGAGGAGGTGGAGCGCTTCCGTGCTGACGCACAGCTGCGGGATCCTTACATCGTCGAAAACGGAGGTGCCATTCACGGTGAAACGGCAACCGGTGAGGCCTGGGAGGAAGCACTGGGGCCCGGCTGGTCTGAGTTGAAACCCCGCTTGCAGCAGTTGTCTGAGCAGTTGGCCGAACCTCTGCGGGCCCTCGATGAGCTCACGGACGCTGAGGGGGAACACCTGCTTGGGCTGTCGGGCACCTTGTTACAGCAGGCGCAACGGCGGCGCTGCAGCGTGCCGTTTGTGCCGCCTTCACTGGCGATTCAGCCGCGCCTCGATGCCCTGGCGGCGGCCCAGGGGCTGGCTGTTGTGCGGGGCAACCGCATGTGTCACCTGCTCGGGGCCGATGTCAGCAAAGGGAACGCCCTGGCGGCTCTGAAGCAGCGTCTTGGTGAGCCGGATGTGAAGGTGCTGGCCCTGGGGGATTCCCCCAATGATCTGCCCCTGCTGGAGGTGGCGGATCTTTCTGTGGTGGTGCCTGGTGCGGATGGTCCCCATCCGCAGTTGTCCGCAGGAGTGAATAGCGGACGCTTTGCGCTCGCCCGCGCGGCCCATGCGGAGGGATGGGCGGAGGCGGTGGAACGCTTGCTGCCTGGTGGAGGCACGATATTAAGGTGATATCCGCACGATATCGTATTGATATCGTGCTATAGGATCAGTGCCTGCCACAGCGAATCGCCCTCCAAGCCATGGGTGTTAAGGGGTTGCTGGTCGAGGTTCAACACCCCTCGGCAGCTGAGGCTGTTGATCAGCAGCAGCTGATCGTCGGGTCCAAGGCTCTCTCCCAGGTCTGCTTCCACCGCCAGCCCCAGCTGCAGGGCTCGGGCCCGCATCACCCCCGGCAGGCAGCCACTGCTCAGCGGCGGTGTCCGCCACGGCCCCCCTATGTCGTCGCCACGTCTCAGCAGCAGATTGGCGGTGGTGCTGCAGCAGAGCTCGCCCCTGGTGTTCAGCAACAGGGCGTCGTCGCAGCCCTGTTGCGTCGCTTCCCGCCTCGCCTGCACCGCCTGACCGTAGGCAAAGGTCTTGCAACGGCTCAGCAAACTGTCGCAGTTGCGGCGCTCAAGACGACTGATGATCGCGCTGATCGGCTTGAAGTTCGGCTCCCAGGGCTGCAGCGTCAGCCAGAACCGATGCTGCCCCGGCAGTGGCGGTGCGATCCCGCGCTGCGGGGATGAACCCCGACTCCAGTTGAGCCGCAGTGCACCACAACTCTGGGTGGTCAGCCCCCGCTGTGCAGCCTCCAGGATCAGGGGCATCAGCTGGTCGCGCTCGGGTGGGGGATCCAGGCCCAGCAACGCGCTGGCCTCACACCAGCGCTGCAGGTGCTCGTCCAGCAGACAGGGTTGACCGTTGCGGATCAACACGGTTTCGAACAATCCATCGGCCAGTTGCAGACCCCGGTCATCCAGGGGGAGGCTCAGCTCAGCCGTTGTGCCCCAGTGGCCATCAGACCAGGCGATCCCCTCTGTCAAGCCAGGGCCTCCAGCAGGGGCCGCAGCTTCCACATCAGTTCCTCTGCTTCGCCATCGGGGTTGGAGTCGGCAACGATGCCGCAACCGGCATGGGCCCGCAGCGTGCGGTCCTTGCGCATCAGTGAACGGATCAGGATGTTGCTGTCGAAGCGACCGTCCCAGTCGATGCGGATCAGAGAACCGCAGTAGGGGCCGCGGCTGGTGGGTTCCAGCTCCTGCAGGCGTTGGCAAGCCCTGAGTTTCGGGGCGCCGCTGATCGAGCCACCCGGCCAGCAGGCCCGCAGCAGATCCACCCAGCTGAGCCCCGGTTGCAGCTGACCTTCCACCACAGAGGTCAGGTGGTGAACCGAGCTGTAGCTCTCCAGGCCGAGCAGTTGCGACACCTGGATCGAGCCGGGCCGGCAGACACGGCCGAGGTCATTGCGAAGCAGATCCACGATCATCACATTCTCAGCCCGGTCCTTGTCACTGCAGACCAGCTCCGCCGCCAGGTCGGCATCGTGATCGGGATCCGGGTGGCGTGGTCGTGTGCCTTTGATCGGTCGCGTCTCCACCTGGCCCGAGGGGGATACCTGGAGGAACCGTTCGGGGGAGCAGGAGAGCAGTGCTTCGCCGTTGTCCGCCACCACCAGCCCGGCAAATGGCGCGGGGCAGTGTTGACGAACCCGTCGGAACAGCTCCACAGCGGAGGCATTGCTGGGCCAATCGGTGCTGCAGCAGGCGGTGAGGTTGGCCTGGAACAAATCACCGGCGGCGATCAGGGCGCGGATCCGGCGCACGCCATCGGCGAAATCCTCGCGGCTGGTGTGCTGATGCCAGGCCTCCAGCGGAATGGTGGGAGCTGGAGGTGGGATGGGTGCTGTCTGCTGCAGTCGCTCCTTCAGCTGTTGCATCGCGGTTGCATCTGTGCCCTCGATCCAGAGTTGTCGAAGCTGCAGGTCAAACCTGAGCAGCGGGTCGTGGCGCGCGACCCAAAGACTGGCCATCGCATCCGCCGCCCAGGGGTTGCCGGGTTCCGTCCAGGCGGCCGCTTCATAACTGAGCCAGCCGGTCCAGTGGCCGGGATCCAGCCGTTTCAGAGCGGTGAAGGGATCGCGAGCTCCCGCATCCCCTGGCAGGCCCCGGCAGTGGATCACCTCCAGGGGCTGACTGGCCAGGATCACCCAGCGGCCCAGGTCGCTGCCGTCACCATCCAGCCAGATCAACCCATCGTCGCCGTCCAGCTGTCGGGCCACGGCGATCGGTTCCCGCCAGGGCAGTTCCAACCGTTGAGGTGCGCTCATCCTGATGCGCTGCTGCACAGGTCCGGCCGGCCCGCTTCCCGCAGGGCGGCATCGCGGATGCGGCAGCTGTCGCAGACACCGCAGGCCTCGTCGCCGCCGCTGTAGCAACTCCAGGTGGATTGGATCGGCACCTGGAGCCGCAGCGCCTCCTCGACGATTGTCGTTTTGCTCCACTTCACCAGCGGTGCCCAGAGCTGGGTGCCGCGGCCTTCCCGTCCTGCCTTGCTGGCCAGGTTCGCCAGGGACTGAAAGGCCTCGAGATAATCCGGTCGGCAGTCGGGGTAGCCGGAGTAATCAACGGCGTTGACACCGAGGACCAGCCGGGAAGCGCCGCGGGCTTCCGCCAGGCTGAGGCCGATGGCGATGAACACGGTGTTACGACCTGGCACGTAGGTGGTCGGGATCACGCCGTTCTCCACACCGCCTGTGGGGATCCCGATCGCTGCATCGGTGAGAGCGGAGCCGCCCCAGGCGGCCAGGTTGACGTTGATGCGGTGGTGTTCGGCCAGGCCGAGGTGTTCGGCGACCGTTGCGGCTGCTTCCAGTTCACGCCGGTGCCGCTGGCCGTAGTCGAAGGAGAGGGCGATCACCCGATCACCGGCCTCCAGGGCCAGAGCCGCTGCCGTGGCCGAATCCAAGCCGCCGGACAGCAGCGCGATGGAGGTGCGTTGAGCCATGACGTCATTTAAAAGTGTCGCCAGGGTGATGGCCTGTTGCCTGGTTCAGGGGTCGCTTTGCGTCAGCTCATGCAAGGCGCAGTAGTCGAGGCCATCCAGTTCTCCACCGGAGGCCTGCTCCAGCAGGGTGTCCAGGCCCTGCAGTCCTTGGATTTGGAGTCCAGCAGCGGTCGCCTCCTCCAGGAACAGGCGCAGGTCCTTGCGCAGCAGAGCGGTGCTGAAGTTGGGGTCGCTGTAGTGACCATCGAGCATCCGCTGCAGCTTCTTGTCGAAGGTGGGGGCGTAGAGCGCCGAGGGCCGCAGGATGGCCATGAATGTCTCCACCGGCACGCCGGCCTGCTGCACCAGCCGCAGGGACAGCGAGAAAGCGTGGGTGAGGCTGGCGATGAGTTGATTCAGCGCAAGCTTGGTGGCGGCGCCGCTGCCGATCGCTCCCACCAGCATCGGTTGTTGTGAGAGGTGATCGAGGAGCGGACGCTGCTGATCAAACAGCTCTTGGGTGCCACCCGCCATCACCAGCAGCGTGCCATTGGCTGCCTGGGGCTTGCTGCCCAGCACAGGGGCTTCGAGGCAGGTGCCGTTCTGGTTGTGAACCTGCTGAGCCAGGCGGCGGATCTCGGTGATGCCCATGGTTCCCATCGGCATCAGGCAGCAACCGTGCAGATCCCCGAGCTCCCGGACCATCGTTTCCGTGACCGGACCGTCTCGCAACACCGTGATGACGCTGCTGCAAGTCTCTGAAATGCTCGAAAGATCCTGAACTGATTCGGCTCCCGCCTCAATCAGGTCCCGGCAGCGCCCAGGTGTGCGGTTCCAGACCTTGAGCGTAAGGCCTTGATCCAGCAGGCGTCGGCCGATGGCTTCTCCAAGCAATCCGCTGCCAAGCAGGGCAACGCTGGGCATGGCATTTTCAAACGATCGTCATTCTAGTGTCTAATTCAAAGTAATTGAACTGATTGTCCAGCAGAAGATCTTTGATCAATCCCACCTGATCTTGATGGCTTGCGTCGCCAAGATCCAAGGTGACAAACTTTCTTTCAGTTGATTCCACGACATCAATCTCTTCAATTATTTCTCCATTGGTTTTTTCGGCCCTGAGCTCCTTGATTGTTTGATTTCTTGATCTTGCGTCTCCGCGAATGTTGCCTATCAATCTGCCGGTTAGTTGTGATTCGTCCAGGCTGTCTAAAGATTGAAGATTAATCGCCTGGCTGGGAGTTTGTCCAGTAATCTCGTCGGGGCTGTTGAGTAAATTCCTGCTTGTATTGATATTATTTTCAGCTGATTCTACGATTAAATTTTCAATTGATTCTGAGCTCAATGAATTGTCGTAACTCTTCAGTAGGCCAGCCACGCCAGCGACGTGGGGTGCGGCCATTGATGTTCCGCTGAGGTAGTCATATCCTGCATCTGGAACGGTGGAGTAGATACTCGCGCCAGGAGCAGTGACGTAGTCCAGGACAGTAGAGCCGGCTCTATTCGAGAATCCTGCCATTGTCTTTTGCTGGTTTACGGCTCCTACCGCAAGGCCATGATTGACTGCATGGGCAGCTGGGTAATCTGGAGATTGGCTGCCAGAATTTCCGGCTGCCATTACAACGACAGATCCTTTATTTGAAGCATAGGCAATTGCATCAGCCATCGCCTGGCTGTATCCCCCGCCTCCAAGAGAAAGGTTGATGACGTCAGCACCGTTGTCTGCTGACCAATAAACTCCGGCGAGGATGTCTGATGTGTAGCCATAGCCATCATTTCCGAGGACTCGAATCGGCATGATTGATGCATCGGGTGCGACTCCCGTAATTCCAATGCCGTCATTTGCTCCGCCAATTGTCCCGGCAACATGAGTTCCATGGCCGTTGCCATCATCAGCCTCATTGTCGCTGTCAACAAAATCATATCCAGGCACGATTCTTCCGCTGAATTCCGGATGATCAAGATCCACTCCAGTATCAATAACCGCAATGGTTGCCCCGGAGCCTGTGACCCCAGAAAAGTTATCGCCTCCGATCCAGACCTCTGGGGCATTGATGTTATCAAGCCCCCACAAATTTCCACCTAGGTCTTGCGTCTCGTTAAGCGATATTCCAAGCAGATTTTCGAACGATCGACTTGCGCTGATGTGTCCATATCCGTCTTCAGAATTAAACCCTGCTGGGGCTGGTAAGACTTCCGAAGCTTTAATCACGTAACTGCCAATCGTCTCATCGGCGTAGGCGCCAGCGTCAAGGTAGTAAGTTTCAGTGTTGGCGGCCGTGTATGCAATTCGGCTGTTCAGTCCATCACCTCCATCGTCGTCAGTGATGATCGTGGCTCCGGTCGAATCATTGAGAGAAAGGATGGGATCTTCAAGTGTGTTTCCCGTCAGTTCAAACACATAGTTTTTGCCGGCTTCCAGCTCAATCGCGAACCAGTCCCTGTCGCCCAGGGTTTCTAGCTCTCCCTGTTGACTTGCGCCTAAAGATAGATCGCCGCTATCACCAGGTTTTGAACCGTAATCATCAGAATAAAAGATCGGAATTTCAATTGATTGAGTCGAGACGGATTCGCTGAAGCCATCACCATCGATGTAGGAAACGTTGGCAATGAGTTGACGACCTTCTAGATCAGCGGAGATGGTGATCTGTGGATCGGAGCCGACTTGAGACCAGGTTCCATCCTGGTTGGATGCAAGCCATGCAACGGTTGGAGTGCCATCACCATCAGGATCACTGTTTGTGAGAGCAATGGAGAGAACCTGTCCCAGTTGTGGAGTGCCTTCAATGGCGAAGGATGCTGCACCGTCGTTG
>MDTE01153319.1_pt1 | contig 15623 bp, 13 predicted proteins | sample 811231 | NCBI WGS metagenome assembly MDTE01 (sample SAMN05326651, study PRJNA326480) | marine metagenome | isolation source: seawater | place: Indian Ocean: Red Sea | collected 2010
GCACTGGATGAGGGAATCAGGTTCTTCGTCACGTCTCTCGGAAAGCCAGACTGGGTTTGTGATAAGGTTCACGCCAAAGGTGGTGTAGTCTATCACGACGTTACGAATAGGTTCCATGCAGAGAAGGGCATTGAATGCGGTGTTGACGGATTGATTTGCGTCAACGACAGAGCAGGCGGCCATTTGGGACAAATGTCGATGGAAGAGATGTACGAAGCTCTCTCGGACATGGGGGTGCCCTTGATTTGCGCTGGTGGGATCGGAAGCGAAAAAGAGCTGAATGAGGCGTTGGAGATGGGGTATGACGGCGTTCAAATGGGAACCAGGTTCATCGCCACTGACGAGTGCACCACTCCCCAGGATTACAAGGATGCCATCGTGGAAGCCAAGGAGGAAGACATCACATGGACCACAAAACTCACGGGCGTGCCCATCGCGATAATCAGCACGAGCGGAACGAAGCAGCATAACAACTGGCTAATCAGAAGACTACTCAATAGCAGGTTCAAGCATAGGACTAGGGTCCTGATCACATCAATATCTTTCTGGAGGATGAGGGCACTAGCGAGAGGAAAGAAGAACTCCTCAAAGGATCTGTGGTCAGCCGGAAAGAGCGTGGAGACAGTCAATAGCGTGGAATCGGCAACTACAATCATGAGGAGGCTGGGCGAGTCACTGGAGTCGAACAAGAAGCTAATACAAGATTAACTCAACAACCTCACTTGCTGTGCGTCTCCCACAACTCCGAACCCGAACCTCTCTTCCAAGGCCCTTGATACCAACTTGAAATCAGAATCCCTTGTTGCCACCACAATGCTGCCAATTCCCTCATGGGCCCCATTGGCAACTACCGCTGCCTCCCTCATGATATCGCAATCTCCTATTTCGGGGTATATTTCCGCCCCCCCTATTTTAGTCCTCGGAGCGACTTCATCATGGCGCTCTCTCTTGTGCTGATCGACTATTCTGAAAATCTCCTCATGGCCTAATAGGAATTCTTCCAACTCCACTTCTGATCTCTGCTTACTATCAACACTGCTGACCCAGCTTTCGAAGTCAGAAAGCACTCCCTCCACCTTTTCTCTGAGAGTGGATTCTGAAACCTTCTCAGCCCAAGCCTTTCTGTCGACATATGTGTTGCTGAACAGCCTAATTACGGAATCTGGACTCTTTGTTCTATTCAGGAACTCTCTCTTCGCGGCCTTTGGAATCGACAGCAATATCTCATCATCGCCCCTCCTACGTCTAATCATCCAGTGAAAGGCCCTGTCTACCGTCCAATCTAGGCTACCAAGGCTGTCTCCAGAAATATCCCTTAGAAGGTCATCCTTGAGCGCGTCTATCAGGATGTTTGTATCGATAAGGACCAGTGGCCTGAGTGGGAGCGATTTGAGGTTCTTCCTTTCCCTGATGGAGATGTTATCTCTTTGCCTGGTAAAGAGTATTCTTTGAGAATCCTTGAGCCTCTTGTTTCCTGCAGTATCGAACTTCCCGGAACTAATTGCCCTCTCATACAGACGCAGGCCTCGAATAGGGCTCTTCTCCGATATCTGCTCAATTATCGTAACTAGCTTCAAGGTGCTATCTCCCTCTATCATCGCGGACTCGAAGTCATGGTCTAGCTCGGTCATTGTAGACTGTGTGGAGTGACCCAACTTCCTCTTCGCAGCCTTCACCCTCCCTCTGAATGGATCAGGAGGGAGATCTCGCTCATCAGGGTACATCAAGAGTGATTCCAATCCCTCCAGCCTCGAAACAACCTCGCCGTCTTCATTTTCCTGATCATTAGATACATACTGAATAACCCTCGTTGTTGCCTCATTGCTCCTGCCCTCTATTTGATCCAAACAAACTCTGAGGTAGAGCTTGAATCTCTTTGTTACTGAGGCCGAAATAGTTGGATACTCCTCAATCAATGAAACGGCGTCTTTCCAGCAACCCCCATGGGCGAATGAGATGAGCGACCACCTCAGGAAAGTCGCAGACTTCTCCAAGTCGACCCCCATTGTCCTCATAGCGGCCTCTCTGTGTGACCAAGCAGAACCTGCAAAGTCGCCCTTGCTTTCCAATAGTGCCGCCCGAACAACTTGGTGTTCCACGGCGGCTCTATTGTTCACATTGTACCAAGAATCCAGACTTTCAATGCCAATTCTATGTTCAAAAACCAAATCTGATGCAAATCTGATCGTCTTCATAGAAACCGCCTCATCTGAAATCAGATTTTCAAGAGATGAAATCGCCGAATTCCTTCTAGGAGGCTCCCCACTCTGCAGATCAACAGCCGCTCTGTTCAGGATTAGTGCGTTAACCAATGCCTCGAAGAGCCTCCTCTCAATTGTCTCTAGGTCGCTATTATCAACAGAGTTCGTCAACGCCTCGATGCTTTTTTCTCGGACCACATCGTCCCCCTCGGGAGAAAGGGCATTACGTATCTCATTCAATGCCCGCTCGCCCTTGTGGTCAAGCTTTTTGTTTACAGCGTCAAGATTTCCGGTAATGCCGTCCAGGAGCGATATCAGTCCTATGCTCACGTCGCTAAGAACGCCGTCCTCTTCTGCGATATCAATCGAAAGTAGTGCGGTTTTTCGTGCCTCTTCAAGATCCTTCGCAATCCCAGCCGCTTCACCAGCACCAACCATGTGCCAAGCCATCATTGCACGGAAGGGGTATGCCCTAGGAAGAGACTTATCCTCTATCAAAGACTCCGCCAAACCTCCGATCTCAGCAGTCCTGGTAAACGCAGAAATGATGTCGTCCGTGTGTCTGATTGAATCCGCGGAGCTTAGCTTGCTCGCTGCATGAAGCCGAACCGAACTGGTGGAAGCGTCATGTCTTAGAATCAGTAGAATCCCTTCCTCATTTGACGACTCGTCAATATATTTCTTCAACGAGCGCTCAATTTCTCCAGATTCATCCAATTCTAGTAGCTCAAGACAAGCTCCCACATTTTCTATGGAAGAGACACTGGCTCCACTAACGTACCCAAATGCACTCTCCTTCTCGTCTGAATTAATCAAATCATAAGAAATAGACCACCCAAGCACGTCTGGAATTTCCAATCCCCTGTCTTCAAGCAAAACAGCCCCACTAACCTTCTCCTCCAATGAAGGCGATCCAACGCCCTCGTCAAAGCCCTTCCAAGATTCTATCCTCAATGCGACTGAGAGTGCATCCTCATCGGTACACGCGGAAGCCTCCTTCCAATTGCTAAATTCCCCCCTTCTCGCTCTAATGAGCTCGGCGTGTTTGCAAGAAACCACCGAGCAATCCCCCTCCACCCCATCTAAAACTTCCAAGGCTCTTGTAGAACCACATGCAGCCAGAAGTATCCCCTCCAGGAGGCCTCCCTCGCCGCTCAAACCTTCTAGGGAAGGAGACATCCACTCTTCCCATTGAGAGGGACGGGCTCTGCCCGACAAGTCTCGCTGAATGTTCTTCAGGGCCTTCATCTGAGAGGCAGTAAGCTTCTGAGGAACGTCCAAGATAAGCCACTCTCGGAGAGAAGAAAAGTCTCCATGATCAAACATCGCTGCTTCTATCCAAGCACTCGAATCTCCGGATCCTCCTTCAGGCTGAACAACAGGAAACAAGCCCAACTCTGCTAGCAAGGGCGACTCGCGCGCCATCCTCTCCCAGACAGGGTGAATTCCCAACGTGCACTCCTGCCTAATTGAATCCATGTCTGAGTCCATGCTATCGTTCCAAGCCCCCTTCATTCTATCCTTCTGCACGATTAGTACAGCCAGTCGATAGCCCGCAGGAAGGGGGCCACCAATCACACTCATCGGTGAGGCAACCCTGTCCTCTATGCCTCGAACGCGGCCTCTGCCGCCTCTCCTCCCAACCCTTCTAGTGCGAGAAAACCCTCCAACTTCGGCCTCCATTCCGGCACTATCACCAGCAACCCTGCCAGCACCAATCATCGCCAAAGCCTTCCATTCTACATCCAATAGTTCCCACGAGGGTGACTTTGTAATCTCCTTTTTGCGCCTGACTTCGTCATCACCCGCCCTACTGAGCATTTCCAAGCAATCTAGTAGATACTCCTCCATCAGATTGCCTCGGTGTTTAGCCCGAGTAGACCGTGTACATCAACACATCGCCTTGCATAGCAAGGCGTCATGGAGAGGACTCAAGACGGACAATCCATACCACGGTGCATGGATGTAGTCCGCGCCGCGGTTCTACTGGTCCACCCAATACTGGCATTGCTGCTCATCAGGTTATTCTTCAGACAGAGATCGTGGAGAAAAATCTCAACGTCTCTGAAATCCGAAGAGAGGGAAGAATCGCTTCAGGAACATCAGAATGCGGGTGATGCAGCCATGCTTTACCTCCTGGGAATAATATCAATTGCATTCATCGCCCAAATCGGGAGAGCGATTCTTGAGGGAAAGCCAGCACTCGAATATGTAATTCCGGGCCATTACCACGGATGGGCAGGAATCCTTGCTCTGCTTCTGATGACAATTCTGTGGCGCCTTGGAAGGAAAACTAGAGATCTGAAGAAGGAAGGAAAAGCACACTCCAGATCAAGAGACCTCCATGGCAGAATGAGCGACGTGATGGCAATCCTAGTTGTCATACATGCATTCTTGGGATTCCTATATCTCTTGGAATTGTTCTGACTAACGCATCCCGGGCTTCCAGAATTGCAGAGGTACTGGAGAATCTCTTCTCATGGCCCTGAAAGCGAGATGATCGGCTCGCTCATTCCATCTGTGCCCCCTATGGGCACGCACATGCTCCCATTCTAAGCTACAGGCTCTGGACACCTCCTCCCAGAGACTTTGAACATGTTTGGCCAAATCCACATTGGCCTTCGCCTTCCACGCACTTGAAGATACATTACCAGCGTAATTAGAATCAGTCCTAATCACCACTCCCTCTATGTCTGATTTGACAAGTATCCATCTCAGAGCGTGGGCAATTGCACTGAGCTCTGCCGTGTTGTTTGATCCGACCTCTGCTCCTAGGAAATCACCCTCCTCAGGGTCAGTCACAACCCGGCCACATTTCTCTGCAACCAAGTCACCCTGCCCCTTTCCAGCACCGCTATCGCCGATAATCACACAGAACCCCCAACCAGCAGGGGTGGAGGACGTCACATTTCTGTTGTCTTCGCAAGAACCATCGACGTAGATGTTCACAGACTTCAAGTCAACACCCTACTCCACAATCAGCTCCGAATAGGAAACTGAATCGAGAAGCGCTTCGAGTTCCGATGGATCCGAAAAAGAAATTCGACAAATCCAACCATCGCCATATGGGTCTTCGTTGATTAGTTCGGGAGCGTCTTCCAGCTCTTCATTAACACCGACCACTTTGCCACCCACAGGGGCGTAAATCTCGCTCACTGATTTGACTGACTCAACACTGGCAAAAGCCTCCATCGAGGAAACCATCGCTCCATCCTCGGGGAGCTCAACCCAAACAACATCCGTCAAAGCGTTCTGAGCAAAGTCGGTGATGCCGATTACCACTTCACCGCTCTCAACTCTAATCCACTCGTGTTCCTTTGTATATTTCAGATCTTCAGGCACCTCACTCATCGTCTCACCCGCAACAATGCGAGAGCCTCCACCGAGTCAAGGTTTCGATGGTCACTCCTCTTCTCCGAGACTCTCCTCAAGATGAGTCTTCTCTAGTTCGGCCCAAGCCGTACCCATTCCATCAACACCGGCCTCGTCCTGCTCCAACCTAAGCCTGGAGGTCATTTCTTCTTCACCTTCCCTACTTACCCATCTATCCATGAAGTGCTTGCCGTACTCTCCATCCCCAGCTCTTGAAATCGAAATAAACAGCAAACCAAAGATGATTGCTAGTATTGGGAACACCACCGCAGTCTCGTCACTATTCGAAGAATCATCATCCATGACGACTAGACTCCCATCTCCGATGGACAAGGCAGTAAGGAATAGAAGCGCAACGCAGAGCCCACCGAGAACTCTCCTGAGGCGTCTCGATGGCGACTCCATTGCTATCCAACTAGGGCATCAACGAATCAACTTGACTAAGCCTGCTCAGTAGTCTTCCTGAATTAGCTTGAGAATTTTGTAGGGCAGGAGGGCCCTGTTTACAGGCGTGACTTCCAGTATACGCCCATCATCACGCCTCCTGATGTCCTGCAAAAGCGGATGACGACTCTTTTTGTGCAGAGTCAGAAGGCTTGGCATGTCATAGTCCAAGGCCTCTCTAACCGCTGATACAAAACCCTCACTTTCTACTGTGAACTTACCAATTTCGTCAATTACCAAGTATTGGCAATTACCAATCGCATCCAAAATGGCTGGGACCCCCACTCTATCAATTTCCGTAGGATCAATCCCGTATCCAAGGATCCTGTTCCTCGAGTCTATATCTCTGTGGGCCATTATCCCCTTCTCTCCAGTCACGATATTTACACACGCATACCCGACCCTCTCGCCATCCTCCACAATTGCTTCGGACCTCATTCCCGCGATTACTGGAACGCCACTTGAATCCCCTCCCTCCTCAACAATCATCTTCACTACCTTGTCAAGGACCGCTGACTTACCAGATCGAGGTAAACCGGTGATGCCAATTTTCGGATTAATGCCCATTATTCATCCCCCATCACAAAGCTACCGCGATAGTACGATTACCGTACGGAAAAACATGATAATAGTCTATTCGGTATGGGTCCACTACTTTCGTGATAGCGGAAAGTCATTTCCGCAATACTAATTTCTATTGTGAGTCATTATTCAGAAAGCCAATCTTTCTGGCTCGACGTCGGAAAAGGAAGCCGCTCGATCTCGTAGTTGTTTACGTTGCTGTTGGCCCCCCATGCCCTTGACCACAAATCAAGATCCCCACTATTCAATTGCTCACATAGCCAGTTTAGGCCATCCTCAAAGCATCCATTCTCCTCCTCCAGGACGCCCTTCACCCCCTCAGGCAACTCCAGGAAGTTTACTGAGTTTCCAAGAACACAATCTCCGGGCACCACAGCCCACCTCAGACGTCGCTCATTCGCAGAGTTCAGAATTGCTTGACATGCAATCCTTGGAAAGCCCTTGGATTTGCAATTCCCACTCCACATAGAATGGGATTTCTGGATCGAATCACTTGGTATGTCTGAATCATAAGCGGGATGTCGGATAAGAACATCATTCCCTTCTAGGCAGAAGTGGGCGCTCCTGATGAATGGAACTCCTTCCGCCTCTTCATCCCAATCGGAGATATTGGATGATGAGCTGCTTTGGTCAATTTCTCCAACTCTGACCCTTATTGTTTCCGAACCCGGGCATAGCCAGTTGGAATCTTCCGATAGCCTCGGCTGATCCGCAAGTCTACCAATTGCATCCAGAACCCTCCTCCTGTCAAATTCATCTGAAGGCATTCTGGGTACTGCCCATGTAGCATCAGTCCATGACGACCAATGCCCCCTTTCCAGTTCAAGGAAGGGCGAAGTTTTCGATACTCCTGTGTCCGGTAATAATTGGTCAACTCCAAGCGGCCCGAAACTCGTCATCATGTCGGTAGAACCACCAGATGTTATTCCTAAAACCGCGAATCCCTGTGATATTCCTGGGAAAATACGTTGAGGGTCGGGAAAGCTCCATGTGGAGCCCCACTCGTTATTCTCCACCAGTAATTTCCTCAGTGGTACGCTGCTTTTCTCTCTTAACAGAGAATCTGGAACTACCATCCTGACTCTGCCTCCTTCGGAAACCAGCTGTAGAGATCTCTCTAGGAAAAGCCGATAGAGGTTCACGTTTCCTTTCAGTGCAGAGAATCTCAAATCCCCCCTAGAGTCTACCGCATTACGCAGCCTTCCCGAAAGCTCCCTCCTCAATCTACTTCCTTCTTCATGACCTCTGAACCTGTCCTTGATTCTAATCCATGGGGGTCTGGAGATCACGAGCGTGGGGGACTCATTCCAAGGCCACTCGTCAAGAAGAGAGTCACCAACTCTGATGTTACTTTCCAATATCATCTCAGCCTCATTTCTGCCGATCATCCCTTCGTGCCCTTCGCCTTCAAGATCAACCAAACCAGCTCTTCCCAGCGTAATCAGTATCCTCCTCCTCGAGGCCTCCACTGCTATCTCTGATGAATCAAGAAATTGCATCCCCTCGAGCAGTTTCAGAGTGTCATTGCATTTCACGGCCTCACTATCATTCTCCAATTTCTGAGAGTGAATTCGAATGATTTGTGATGCAACTAGGCCTGCTCCGCATGAGGGATCAGCAAAAGGTAGTGGCACCCCAGACTTGGTCTTGGAAGACCCCTCCTCCTCCTCGTCCTCTCTCGAACTTGATACATTATTGTTGAATTTCTCTGCAAAATCTCTGAATCCCGGAGGGATTGCAGACAAGGACAGTGTAACAGGCTCCTCCTCCTTCCTCTTGCGGCTGCCCTGTCCGATTTCATCTGCCAGAATTGCTTGAATTAGTCGACCTGGGGTAGAGAAAGCACCCCTCGGTGAACGACCGTCAGAGACTGCCTCGTACCTAGACAGGAGCCTGTCTAGAACCGCCCCCGGATCGTACAGAAGCCCAGCAGGAAGCGTAGGCCAACTTCTTGGCAGGGAAGCAGCAATTGGGACATTTGCCTTCGTGGACTCCTCCCATGAATCCAACCACAAACGAATCTGCTGAACGCGGTCCGGGCACTCTTGATCAAGCCTCGCATACCAGCCCGAAGCATCGCTAACCATCGTGACCAGTACGAACGACAAACGCCCCTTTTTTGAATGGTTGTATGACTTGACGAAAAACGGAAGTTCACCCACTCAAAGCAAACGCATCCTCATCAATCTCCACAATCGCCTCTGACTGCAGAAGCCATGCTATCGCCTCATCCAAATCATCCACTCTAATTCCTAGTGGAACAAGCTCACTGACAAGGGAATCAAAGTGTACTGGAGCCAGACCGGCCAATCTAGAAACCTCAAGAATTCCCAGCACATGCTCGGAAACTATTGCTAGAAGGGGGTCATCCCCTACATCCATAGAGCCGAAGTCCACAGCCGCCTGCTCGGCTTCGAAGTCCTCCTCAGCCTCTCCCTTGCTTACCCCACTGCCAAACACATCGAAAAGATTCTTTTGATTAGGGTCCGATAATTGGGTTCCTTGGACTTCTCTTTGGCGCTTGAGCCTCTTAACTAGAGTCTCTATGCGATGAAGTCGCTGCTCAACTCGTAACTTCTCCCTGCCCAGATGGCTCTCAACTAAGCCAAGCTCTTCCTTCGCACGCTCGTCCAACCACTTAGCAAGGTCCCACGAGGGATCGAGCCGCAGCATCGTCTCCCACAAAGTTGCAACAGACTCTGGAAGGGTTCTGACATCAATCCTTGGGGACCCCTCCCCTTCGTCGGTTCCCCGCTCCATATCCATTTCATTCGTGGTGACCGTCTATCAACTATCCCGTCAATTACCTCCAAACTTTCCTTGGGGTGAATTGATGAATGAAAAGCGGGTGCACAGACCAATGCCGGAGTATAGGGTGGCCGTCCTTCCAGGGGACGGCACTGGTAAGGAGGTCATTCGTGAGGCTAGAAGAGTCATGGATGTATTCGAGGAACTTAGCCCCCTTTCATTCGACATAACGGAAATTCCATGTGGAGGCCAGTATTACTTGGAGACGGGATTGGAGTGGCCAGAAGGATCCTTCGAGCATTGTAGGGATAACACAGATGCAATCCTGCTGGGTGCAATAGGTTGGCCCGATGCAAAACTCCCAAACGGGGACAACGCTGGAGGGCAGTGCATACTGGGACTGCGTTCTGGATTGGATCTTTACGCGAATGTTAGGCCGGTTAAGTTGTACAAAGGAGTACAGCACAAAGTGCATGGAATGTTCACCGATATTTGGGAACCTGAACTGGTCGACATGGTATTGGTTAGGGAGAACACGGAAGGACTCTATCACTCCCTTCTCCGTAGATCCGCTCAAGCTGCGAAAGGAGGGGAGAAGGACCAACCGATAGTAATCGAAAAATTCCCTGGCTTGGAGGGGGAGGTTGAGTGGGACCCGCGCCCTATTTCCAGGAATGGAAGTGAAAGGGTAATCAGGTTCTCCTTTGATTTGGCGAAGAAAAGAGAGTCCCGTATGGGAGTCTCTCAGAAGATTACGTGCGTGGACAAGAGCAACGTCTCAAGAGGATGCAGGCTCTTCCGAAAGGTCTTCAGGGAGATTTCCCAAGATTACCCTACAGTGGAGACAAATGAGGCCTTCATCGATGCTTTCACTATGTGGCTAGTCAGAGATCCAGAGGATCTTGATGTGGTAGTCCTCCCCAATATGTTCGGTGATATAGCTACTGATTTGGCATCTGTATTGCAAGGAGGCATGGGAATGGCAGCAAGTGCGAACATAGGGGATAAACACATGCTGTTCGAACCAGTTCACGGATCGGCTCCTAAGTATGCAGGAAAGGACAAGGTCAATCCGATAGCAGCAATTTCTTCCGTCCAGCTAATGCTTGACCATCTTGGAATCAGGCACGGCGATGAGACCGCCACGATTTGCGCAGAAATCCTCGAGGAGGCGATATCGCAGCACCTTGCCGAGGGCGGTGCGGTAACGTACGATCTTGGTGGAGAGGCTACAACCACAGAAGTCGGGAAAGCAATAGCAGCCAGATGTGCCAATTTGCTCAAGGAACAATACCCCTAGATTAGGCTGCCAGCATCAGAGATCACAGACAAGGCCTCCCTGAGGCATCGCTCGTTGTCCCACTCAGTGCTTCTACCTGGATTCAATGCCCTCTTAACCATCTCAGCAGCTGCTCTGGAAACCTCGTCGACAATTGTTACAGTGGCGTTTCTTGCTGTCCTAGACAGGGGATTTAGATCAACCACCAGAACCTGCTTTCCAAGTGATATTAACGCCTCACAGCGATCGCCGTCTTCTAGTGGGACTAATACCACATCGGCACGCTCTATTCCATCCCTACAGCACAGCGAACGGGGCCCCACCAGTCCAGATATCGAACCATCTGGCTCAGAACCGAGTAGGGGGACTGAGAGCACACGCTCTCTCCAATCGCCTGACCACTCCTCTGGAGGCTCCCCCGAAGCCACACTCTCCCTCTGTGAATCAAGAAGGGAGAGAAGGCCACTAATCCGCTCATCTGTTCTATAGTACAGATTTACCTCGATAGGACAGCCTACTATCGCAGCCAGGCGAATCAAGTCTCCCCCTGCAAGGACCACAGTATTTCCATTGACAGAAATTACCGGATTCTGCGCCTCACTAAGTCTGGCCACCGCTTCGGAAATTGCCAGTGAGGCGGCCTCAATCGTTCTCTCCCCTAGCAGATAGTCATACGCCTCCCCCCTTCCATGAGCTATCATGGCCGACTCCGCCAACAGCCCAATCGATGCCGCATCGACCATCTTTTGTCGTGCCATGAGGGACGCCTTTCGAGGATGACTATCAGGAATTTCTGCCATTAATTGCCCCCTTCAAATTTCATTGACATGTCAAGAGGAGAAACCCCCCTATTCAGTGAGCTTGAGGATACAAGATCAACCCCACTTCCCTCCCATTCTCGCAGCGATTCTAAGGACACCCCGCCCGACCCCTCCAGTACGCACCAAGCTCTGAGCCCCCCTCTATCTAGGGCATCCGATGCTTCTTTCGCCTTCAGTGGCCCCATGTTGTCCAACAGAAGAACGACTCTCTCGCACCCCCCTCGCAACCGCTGCTTCGAGTCCCAGATTGATGCGGTGGCGATTGCTTGTTCCACTGTCCTAACCTCTACTACGGTGAATCCCGAGTCCTCTTCCATATCTATGTCTGAGATCAATCGGCGAAGGGCATCCAATTCGCTCTCACCTGATCCAGCCTCCGCTAGTACTTCGCTATCTTTGATCATGAGGGCATCAGCTCTGCTGAGCCTGTGTGTCAACCCTCCCCCGATGTGAACCGCCCACTTGTCTAGTAGTCCCCAATCCACTTTCCTAGTGCAGGCCACGCCAACATCTCCGGCCGAGGAAACCCAATTCGCCGTATTGGTCGATATTCCAGAAAGCCTCCCTAGGATATTGAGAATGACCCTCTCTGAGCGTAGCATTTCACCACATTCCCCCTTAATTGTCAGAATAGTAACGCCTTCATCGACATTCCCGCCTTCAGTGATGTGCCATTCGACGGAGCATGATGGATAGTGGTTGGACAACAACCTCTCAACGACCAGCTGTCCACACAAGACTCCTGACTGCCTGGCGACAACTATTGCCTTCCCATGCTCAGAAGACCCACTGCCGCCACCCCCTTCGTCTGCGACCATTGAGCCCCCCCACCTATCTGCAGAATCGAGCAGCAATTGTGTAGCAGAATCTCCTGACCACAGGAGGTCCGACCTGTCGTGGGGGAGACGAAGCACGCAACGCGGTGTCGAATCACCGCCTTGAATGGTCCGAAACAGGAGACACCCGTTATTCGCCGTCCAGAGCCACTAAACTAGCTTCTACAGCTGAAAGACAAGCTAGGATGTCATCCATGGTCGACCTCACCTTGGAAAGAGTCCCGGACCTCACTCTGATCCTCAATTCGGCACCATCTTGGATATCCAAGACCTCGCCCTCAAAGAACTCCTTGTCATCAGGCTCGATGGAAGCTAGAAGGAGCTCCGCACGCTCACGTGAGCCAGTCCAGACAAACTCCGCGACAACATCACCCACATACTGCGGAAGGACACCGCCCTTTTCATTCCAATCTCTAGAAGGAGAACCCCTTCCTAACAACACTCATGAGGGAAGCTTCCTCCCTCTGACACCATGGCAGAGCGACTTCCCCCCGCTATGACGGCCGAATCTGTCACAGCAGGACATCCTGACAAGCTCTGCGATACTATCTCGGACTCAATCTTGGATGCATGCTTGACAATAGATCAAAACGCCAGGGTTGCGGTCGAGACCTTGGTCAAGGGAACCGAGGAGAAGGCATTCATCGTACTAGCGGGAGAGGTAACCCTAGCTGGGTCAATCAGTGACGAGGAGTATGAGTTCATAGCAAGGAAAGCAGCCAGTGAAATCGGTTATACTGACCATTCCATAGGCATGGACGCAACCAGCTCAGAAACCTGCGAAGTAACTGTCCTCATTACCACCCAATCCCAATTCATCAGCCAGGGTGTGGATGGCGACATTGACTCTCAGGGGGCAGGAGACCAAGGGATAATGTTCGGTTATGCATGCAAGGAGACAGAGGGAACACCTGGAATGGATGGCAGACTTTTCCCTCTTCCTGCAGCACTGGCTCAAAGAATCTGCAGGCGTCTGGATATGATAGTGGCGAATGGCGAGATCCCGTGGATTCGCCCGGACGGGAAGAGCCAGGTAACTGTGGAGTACGACTCCGAGGGCAACCCTAGCCACGTCCAGACCGTCGTGGTTGCTGTGCAGCATGACGACGCACTGAAGGACCAATTCGATGGAGATGTAGGTGCGGAGCAGGAATTCGTCCAGGAGCAGATCCGGAAGCACGTAGTCGAGCACGCCATACCCCCAATCTGGCTGTCTTCCGGATACAAATTGATAGTCAACGGCACGGGGAGGTTCGCAGACCCGGGCGGCCCCTATTCAGATGCCGGTCTTACTGGACGCAAGATCATAGTGGACACATATGGAGGGGGTATGCATGGAGGCGGGGCCTTCAGCGGGAAGGACCCATCAAAGGTCGACAGGACCGCAGCCTATCATGCCAGATGGGCAGCCAAGCACGTGGTAGCGGGAGGTCTAGCTGATCGCTGTGAGATCCAGGTCTCCTACGCAATAGGTGTGCCACATCCAATCAGCCTGCTCGCAGACACCTCGGGAACAGGCGCCATTCCAGATGACGAGCTCTCTCACAGGCTCCTCAGCGCGTTCGACTGGAGGCCGGCCGCGATGATCAGCGACTTAGATCTAAAGCGCCCAATCTACCGAAAGACGGCTTCAGGAGGGCATTTTGGAAGAACCCCGACGACTGAAGGGCACTTCCCATGGGAGGCTATCCACCCAGAGAGGATAGATGCCCTCAAGAACCCGCAATAACCCAGTTTTTCTGGCTTCACTGGACATGTCCGGTATGCCTACTTTGGTTTAATTACCACTTGCCAAGGCATGGTTCGAGCCACCGCAGACGCAAGCAATAGAATACCAGCCAAGAGAAATACCGGCAAATCTCAGATGTCATTACTGATAACAGCAATACTGGTAACCTCACTTTTTGCCCCCTCTATGTCACTTGGTAGCGTCTCTCTCGAACCGGACCAAACCAGGCACAACACCGCTAACAACACCACTGACGAAGCGGCCACTCAAGCACTACTCTCGAACCTTAACACCTCCAACCCGATAGAGGTAACCGGAATAATGGATGACCAGGGCAGAGTCCATCTAGTCTGGATCGAGAATGGCTCATCCCCCATGCTACAGTACGCATTGATTTCCACCAATGGGATTGATACCGTTCTTATTGCCAACACCCTAGTCGGTCAGAGCAACTACACAGAGGTCTCTAGCCCCTCGATGGTCCTCGACTCCGACAACAATGCACATATCGTTTGGGCGATTACCGATATCGAGATACTGTACTCCATACTTGACCCTTCAGAAGACGACCAAGACGGCTCCACAGGGGACGTTTACAACATGACACTCACCAGTGAATACATAATTGCAGATGGGACCGGCATCAGGAATGACCCAGACATAGCAGTCGACTCGAACGATGCTATGCACATCGTCTGGGTTGACACCTATGACCCACAAGGACTCTACTTCGGAACCCCGTTGATCTACTACAAGATGGTCGCAATGAACTCCACCGGAGGAGTAGAGGTAGTGATCAACAACACACTCGTCACCCCCGCACTTGGGTACAAGGGCAACCCAGCAGTTTCCATAGGGGCCAACAACACCGTAATCGTGGTATGGGAGGATACCCGTGGAAGCCTGATCGAGTACGTCGGCCTTCTAGACACATCGGGTTCGATGACCGCCGAGTGGGAGGATATGTGCGCCGTATTCTACGGAGGAAACCTGACCAGCGGCGAGTACTTCCAAGGTGTAAAGCCACTCCTTGAGTCGGCAAGCATCACAGTTCTAGAGACGCTTTATGCTCTGAGCGGGCAGATGGCTCACGCATCTAACCACAAAAACTGCGAGGACGGGTACTCTACTGGTGGCAACGGGACCGCAGGTCCAAGAACAGACTACCTCGGGCAAATCCCAACGGACAACTCCGGTGGAATAAGGGCACTCACCGAGGTTGTCTACAACGAATCCGCCCTCAGCATTCCCACAGACTGGGGGTACTACAGCGAGATGTGGGGACCAGGATCGACATGGGCCTGCACCTCATGGAGGGACTACTCATCAATGACTCCTGGGAACCCCCCATCGTCTGCAGACCATGCTTGGAACCCGAATGCAACCAAGCTGATCATCCCTGTTTCCGATGAAGGGCCGTATGGCGGCTCCGGCAATGGATACCAGGCACAGGAAGCCGATGACTACCAGAGTATTAGAGAGGCACACGACGCCTGCGTAAATGCAGGGATCATTCCGATTCCTGTGGCTGGAACAACCTCATATGGCGCCAATACCATATGGGCCAACGACACTCACGTGCGTTCCCATATGATGGATCTAGCACAATGC
>MDTE01195355.1_pt1 | contig 15622 bp, 12 predicted proteins | sample 811231 | NCBI WGS metagenome assembly MDTE01 (sample SAMN05326651, study PRJNA326480) | marine metagenome | isolation source: seawater | place: Indian Ocean: Red Sea | collected 2010
GAAGTATGAAGTAGTTATAGGTTTAGAAGTTCATGCTCAAGTCCTTTCTAATTCAAAACTTTTTTCAGGCTCCTCAACTAAATTCGGAGCTGATCCTAATAAACAAGTAAGTTTAATTGACTCTGCTTTTCCCGGAATGCTGCCAGTAATTAATTTTGAGTGCGTGAAACAAGCCGTTAGAACAGGCTTAGGTTTAAACGCAAAAATAAATAATTTTTCGGTTTTTGATAGAAAAAATTATTTTTATGCAGATCTTCCTCAAGGTTATCAGATATCTCAATATAAAAATCCTATTGTTGGTGAGGGCAAGGTTTTATTAGATATGCCTTATGGTTCAAAAGAAATTGGCATTGAAAGGCTTCATTTAGAACAGGACGCAGGCAAAAGCATTCATGATATGGATCCCTCAAGCACTTATGTTGATTTAAATCGATCTGGAATTGCCTTAATGGAAATCGTTAGCAAACCCGACCTTCGTTCACCCAATGAAGTAAATGCTTACATAAAAAAATTAAGAACAATAATGAGATATTTAGGTACTTGTGACGGTAATATGCAGGAAGGCTCATTAAGAGCTGATGTAAACGTATCTGTAAGAAGGGTGGGTGATAAAAAACTTGGTACAAGATGTGAAATTAAAAATGTAAATTCAATTAAATTTATGCAAATGGCGATTGAATATGAAGCTAATAGACAAGTTGAATTGCTAGATGAAGGAAAAGAAATAAGACAAGAAACAAGATTGTTTGATACAAAAAAAAATGAGACAAGATCAATGAGATCAAAGGAAGATGCTCACGATTATAGATACTTTCCTGATCCTGATCTTTTACCATTAAAACTTGAGCAAAAATTAATTGATGATTTAAAAAAATCTTTACCTGAATTGCCTGATGATAAAAAAGAGAGATTTATAAAGGAATATGGACTTAACTCATATGAAGCAAACGTATTAGTTTCTGAAAAGGAGATCTCTGATTACTATGAAGAAGTTGCGAAATTATCTGACAAAAAGCTTGCAGCAACTTGGATGATCGGTGATTTATTTGCAATGTTAAATGAAAAGGGGCTTGATATATCAAATTCGCCTATTTCAGCAAAACATTTTGCTGAATTAGTTCAATCAATTAAATCTGAAGAGATTTCAGGAAGAATTGCAAAAGAAATTTTTGAGATCATGCTTGAAACTGGTGATAATCCCAAAAAAATAATTGAGACAAAAGGAATGAAACAACAAAGTGATCCAAAAGAATTAGAAAAAATGATTAATGAAATCTTAAGTAAAAATAGAGATAAAGTTGATCAATATAAATCGGGTAAAGTCAAATTATTTGGTTTTTTCGTAGGGCAAACAATGAAACTTTCTGAGGGAAAGGCTAACCCTAAGCTTGTGAACGAAATACTGAATAAAAAGCTTAAATAAGTATTTAATAATATTTTAAATTTCATAATTTAATGCTAGATTTAACTTATGTTAGATTTAATAATTAAGAATGCTAAGGTTTGTACTTCATCCGATATTTTTCTTTGTGATATAGGTATTCAAAATAAACAAATTGTTTTACTTGAAAAAAGCATCAATCAAAAATCAAAAGAGACATTAGATGCTAGTGGCAAATATGTTTTGCCTGGTGGAATTGACGGACACTGTCACTTGGATCAGCCTATGAAAGATGGATCAGTTATAGCTGATAATTTTGAAAGCGGAACGAAATCTGCAGCATTTGGAGGCACCACAACAGTTATTCCATTTGCAGTGCAATATAAAGGAGATAATTTAAGAAAAGTTATTCAAGATTATCACAAAAAAGCAGATGGCCAATGTTACATTGATTATGCATTTCATACTATCATTTCTGATGTGAATAATAAAATTCTTCATCAAGAACTTCCTGCAATAATAAAAGATGGGTACTCTCATTTTAAAATTTACATGACTTATGATGATTTAAAATTAAATGATAAAGAAATATTAGATGTTTTATCAATTGCAGGCAAAGAAAAGGCGGTGGTAATGGTACATGCTGAAAATCATGAATGTATAATGTGGTTAACTGAAAAACTTGAGAGTGAAGGTAAGATCGCTCCCAAGTATCACGCAGTTTCTAGACCTGACATTATTGAAGCTGAGGCAACAAATAGAGCTATTTCTCTTTCTAGGTTGACTAATACGCCTGTTTTGTTTGTTCACATATCTAGCAAAGAAGCTATCGATGCGATAAGAAGTGCTCAGAGTAAAGGCTTTAAGATTTTGGCTGAAACCTGCCCACAATATTTATTTTTAACTAAAGATAAACTTGATCAAAAAGATTTCGAAGGAGCAAAATATGTTTGTAGTCCACCACCGAGAACTAAAGAAGATCAAATTGAAGTTTGGAAAGGAATACAAAACGGAACATTTGACGTTTTCTCATCAGATCATTGTCCATTTTTTTATGAAGGAAAAAAAGGAAAAGATGTCAAAGGTAAAGACGCTTCTTTCAGCAAAATACCAAATGGGTGTCCAGGCTTAGAAACTAGACTTCCTCTCTTGTTTTCTGATGGAGTTATGAATAAAAAAATATCAATAAATAAATTTGTAGAAATAACTTCTTCTAAACCTGCAAAAATATATGGCCTTTATCCAAGAAAAGGAACTATCGCTATTGGCAGTGATGCAGACTTAGTCATATGGGAAACTGGCATAGATAAAACAATTAAAAATAAAGATTTACACCATAATGTAGATTATACACCTTATGAAAATATAAAAGTAAGGGCCTGGCCTAAGATAGTAATTTGTAGGGGAAACATTATTGTCAATGAAGGTAAACTTAACGTATCTAAAGGTTTTGGAGAATTTCAAAAATCTGGAATTTCAGAATATGTTTATTAATAAATAGAGATATTCTTTTACTATTTATATAGTTACACTTGTAGTAATTGCACAACTAAGTTGTTTAAATTAGTTGTTGTAAATTGTTTTTTATAAACTTAAGCTAACACTAATTTATAAATAAGTCAAAATAGTAAAAAGTTAACAAAGAGGGATAAAATGAGAAAAATACTTATTATTTTGTCTGCTTTATTATTTTCTTTAAACGTTGCAAACGCAAAGATAATATTAAAAGCAGGTCACACGGCTAACCCTGACGAACCATACCACAAAGGTATGCTTGAGTTAAAAAGGATAGTTGAAAAAGAAACAAATGGAGAAGTTGAAATTCAGATTTTTCCAAATGGTCAATTAGGATCTGAAAAAGAAATGATCGAAGGATTAAAACTTGGTACAGTTGATATAACAAGTCCATCAAACGGTAACTTAACAAACTTTGTGCCTGAGTTAGGTATTTTCGATTTACCTTTCTTATTTAGAGATAGACCTCATATGTATAAAGCAATGGATGGGGCTCCAGGTAAAAAGTTGTCTAAAGCTATGTCAAAAAAAGGATTCAGACTTCTAGGATTTTATGAGGCTGGGGTAAGACATATAATGACAACAGAAAAACCAATCAACAGCATTGATGATATAAAAGGTTTAAAAATTAGAACTATGGGTGTACCGGCACACGTATCATCTTTTAATGCTTTTGGAGCTAAAGCTACTCCAATGGCTTATGCTGAACTATATGGAGCTTTACAACAAAATGTTGTTGATGGGGCAGAGGCTGCAAATACGAATTATAATTCAAAAAAATTCTATGAAGTAGCACCTCATTGGGCTCAAATAGGTTGGACAGCACTAGTTGCAGATTTAATAATGTCAGAGAAAAAGTTTAAATCGCTTCCTAAAAATGTGCAAAAAGCACTTTTAAAAGGTGGTTTAGCATCAGCTGCAGTAGAGAGAAAAGCTTATTCTGATAGTGATAATTCTCTTTTAGACAAGTTAAAAGCTAAAGGTGTAAAAGTAACCTACCCAGATCCAAAAGGATTTAGAGAAGCTTCTAAAGCAGTTTATGATGAATTTGTTAAATCTAGTTCATCAAAATCTATATTAAAAGCTATTCAAGGAATGTAGTTTAAATTTCTAGAAATTAGTTTAAAATGGGCGCTTAAAGGCGCCCATTTTTTTTATGGAAAAGACATTAAATATAATTAGAAAAATAACAAATTGGCTTGTAATAATTTTTTTTATTTACATGGTTTTAGCAGTTTTTTATCAAGTTTTAGGAAGATATGTTTTTCATTATAAATTAGGTATAGCAGCGGAGACTGCAACCTACTCTCAAATTTGGATGGTTTTACTAGCATCAGGTATAGCGATGAGAAAGAATATGCATGTTGGAGTAGATATTCTTCTTAGGACGCTTAAACCAAAAGTTCAAAAAATTATAGTAACAATAAGTTCGATAGTAACAATCATATTTTTGTTAATGGCTTTGAAAGGGACTATTATGTTGATCAGCGTAGGTTATGAGTCCACTTCACCTGCGTTGGGTATTCCGATGTGGATACCATATTTATCGGTACCGATCGGAATTCTTTATATTATTTTAGAATTAGTAATTTTAACATTAACAAAATTAAAAAAGAAGGATTAATGGCTTTAATTCTTTTACTTTTCATTTTTTTATTAATTTTTGGAACTCCAATTGTTTTTTCTTTAGGAGTCGCTGCATCATTTACTTTAGTTGCTTACGATGTTCCTTTAGCTTTAGTAGCTCAAAAAATTTATGGTGGCTTAGACAAATTTACAATCATGGCTATACCATTTTTTATTCTAACGGGGATAATTATGGAAAAAGGTGGTATCGCAAAGAGAATTATTGATTTTGCCACTGCCCTGGTTGGATGGATAACAGGTTCATTGTATTTAGTTGCTGTCGTTGCAGGGACAGGGCTTGCAGCAATATCTGGATCTGGTTCAGCTGATACGGCAGCCATGTCGTCGATTATGTTGCCTCAAATGAAAAAAAGAAAATATAATATTGATTTTTCAGCTGCAATAATGGCTTGCAGTGGTTCACTGGGAACAATTATACCGCCAAGTATAATGATGGTCGTTTTAGCAACTATTTCCAACCAATCAGTAGGCGCTTTATTTCTTGCAGGCATCATTCCAGGACTAATTTGTGCTTTATTTTTATTAATCAGTGGTTATTTAAGAGCTAAAACAAATGTATCTGAGTCAAAGGATTATCATAAATTTTCCACTATATATTTACTAAAAACTTTTGTTAGCGCAATACCGGCTTTGACATTACCAGTAATTATAGTTGGTGGAATTGTTGGGGGAATATTTACACCGACAGAGGCTGCATCAGTAGCCGTAATTACTGGATTATTTATATCATTATTTATATATAGAGAAATAAAGTTTAAAGATTTACCTCAAATTATACTCAGAGCAGCAACCATAGCCTCCACAGTAATGTTGATTATTGCCACAGCAAATATTTTTTCATGGTTTATAGCTAGCCAACAAATACCTCAAAAAATATCTGAATTTATGCTTGGTTTTTCAGATAGTAAATTATGGTTTTTAATGAATGTGAATATACTCTTAATTTTAATTGGTATGTTTATGGAAAGTATTTCAGCAATATTAATTCTCGTGCCAGTTTTAATGCCTGTAGCGATAGCCTTTGGAGTAGACCCACTTCATTTTGGTTTAATAATAATTTTAAATTTATCAATTGGAATGGTAACACCACCTTATGGAATTACTCTTTTTGTAGCAAGCTCGATAGCAGAAAGATCAATTGTAGATGTATCAAAAAAATTATTAATACCATTAACTTTGATGTTCATAGTATTATTTTTAGCAACATATTTTCCACAGATATCTTTATATTTACCTTCAACAATATTGGATTATAAATAAATATGAATTTTAAGGGAACATTTTCAGTAAATATAACACCAACAAATTCAAATGGAGATTTAAAACAAAATTCATTAAAGAAATATTTGAATTGGCAGATCCAAAAAAAAATAGGTGGCTTAATCATTTTAGGTAGTACAGGAGAGTTTTTATCCATAAGCCCAAAAAATAGAGTCAAAATGATAAAAGAATCAGTTTCTATTACAGAAAAACGAGTTCCATTATTAGTAGGTACAGCAGCTGAAAATACTTATGACGCTATTAAATTATCAGTTGAAGCTCAAAAACTCAAAGCAGATGGTGTAATGATTATTTCTCCTTTTTATTCGACACCAACAGAAGATGAAATAATCAATCACTTTAAGATGATTAGTAGAGAAATAGACATACCAATAATGGTCTACAATAATCCTGCGACATCAAATATTGATATTTTACCTGAAACATTTGCTGAATTGTCTAAAATAAAAAATGTAAAATATTGTAAAGAGTCAACCATGGATGTCACTAGAGTAAAAGATATAGTTCGTTTAACAAAGGGTAAAATAAAAGTTTTTGGTGGAATTATGGGTTATGAATCTTATCTTAATGGTGCAGACGGCTGGGTATCTGTTCCATCAAATATTTTGCCAAGTGAATGTACTAAAATATATGAAAATATTAAAATTAAAAAAAATTATTCAGCTGCCAAAAAAATATATGACCAAATAACTCCAGTAATTAAAGCTGTTGGAGGTCACTATTATGTAGCTGCAACAAAATATTTTTTAAATTTGATGGGTTTTGATGTTGGCAAACCTCTTCTTCCAAGATTAGATTTAAATATTAAAAAAAAAACAAGAATTACAAAAAATATTTAGATCATTAAAACTTAAAAAAAACTCAATATAAAATGTTTATTGAGGATAAAAATCTAGATGTAAATTCTAAAAAAATTAAATTTAGTTTTGAAAATAAAGAATATGAAGCTTACTCCGGTGAAACCGTTGCTTCAGCTTTAATACGAAACGGAGTTAAAAATTTAAGAAAAGATAGAAGTGAAAATTATAGAGGTGTTTATTGCAACATGGGAATTTGTAATGAATGTATTGTTGAAATTAATGGAAATCAATCTATTAAGTCTTGTACTGCAAATATTCAAGAAAACGACAAAATATTTATTCAAAAATATAATGCAGAATTACCAAATTTAAAAAAAAATATTCAGTTAGAAAAAAAAATATTGAATTACGACATATTAATTATAGGTGCAGGCCCTGGAGGCATTGGCGCTTCTCTTTCACTAAATGGATCAGAAAACAAAATTGCCTTAATTGATGAAAAACAAAATGTTGGTGGTCAATATTACAAAAGATTAAGTAAAATTTTTAAAATTAAAGATAAAAAAAATTTAGATTATCAAATCAAAGACGCATTAGATTTTGAGAGCAAGCTCAAAAATACAAATATAGATTTATATAATGGATTTAAGGTTTGGGGTGTGTACAAAGGAGATAACCTTAGTTACGAAGTATGTTGTTCTAAAGAAAATCAAGATTTAAGAATAATTTGTAAAAAAATAATTATTTCATCAGGATCGTATGAAAAACCTTATTTTGTAAATGGCTGGCATTTACCAAATGTTTTTACAACAGGCGCATTGCAAATTTTAACTAAATCACAAAAAGTTTCACCAGGAAAAAATGTTGTTATTTGTGGAAATGGTCCTCTAAATTTTCAACTAGGTGAGGAATTAAAAGATAATGGAATTAATGTAATTGCGATATCTGAAAGTTCTAAATCTCCTTTTTTTAAACCATTCTCTTCTTTGGTTTGTTTATTCTTGTCACCAATTATATTCTTAAAAGGTATCAAAAGTTATCTAAAAGCTTTAAATTCATCTACGAAAATATTTCATAATTCTTATCTTAAAAAGATTGAAGATAAAGGAGGAAAAAAGATTGTTTCAATAAACAATAATGGAAAAGTAATAGAAATTGATAACGTTGATGCTGTTTCAATAAACTACGGCTTTCAACCAAATAATGACATTGCAAAAATTTTAGGTTTAGAAGGAGATTTTGACACTAAAAAAAATTATTTTAAAGTAAGAAAAAATATTTTTAATCAAACTAGTGACAAGAATGTTTATATTATTGGTGAAGCTGCCAGAAATGCTGGAGCAAAAATTTCTTTTTATGAAGGTCAATTAACAGGTTTCCTATTAAATAAAAATTTCAAAAAAATTTCAAGATATTTAAGTTTTCCCTTAATATTTTTCAATTTACTTAGAAATTTTGTCTTTCAGATCTTTTTATGGAGAATATTTTATAGAAATCACACAAATACTGTTTCTATTAATGAAGATACAGTTTTTTGTAGATGTGAGGACATAAAATATAAAGACGTATTAAAATATAAAGATACACCTAACATAGATGCTGGAATGATCAAAAGAATGACACGTGTAGGTATGGGCAGGTGTCAAGGCAGGTACTGTGGGGTTGGTTTAAATGAAATATTTTGGGATAAAATAACTACTGAAAATCATAAACAGTTCTCCTTCGCACCTCAAAATCCGATAAAAACTGTTCCTCTAAAAAATGTAGGCCATGAAAAAGAAGAGTGGTACGGCTACGTAAAAGATAAGTTGCCTGAATTTAAGTGTAAACAAAAAAAAATTAAAGAAAAAAACCGCCACAAGATTGCTGTAATTGGATCAGGGATAATGGGTGTTTCTACTTGTTATAGTCTTTTAAAAAATGAAAAAGATGTTTGTTTAATTGATAGATTGCAGCCAAACTCTCAGGCTTCAGGATCTAATGCTGGATCTTTACATGTGCAATTACTTTCCTACGATTTCGATCCAAAAAACTTAAATCAAATAGAAAACTTTAAATACTCTCTTCAACTTCAAAAAAAAGGTGTAAATGAATGGAAAGATATAGAGAAGGATATTAATTCTGATTTTGAGATTTCTAATGATGGTGGTTTGATGTTAGCAGAAAATGAAAGAGATCTCGAAAAGTTAAATATGAAAATTGAATTGGAAAAATCTGCTGGAATAAAAACTGACTTAATAAAAAAAGACGAAATATTAAAATTAAATAATTCTATTTCAGAAGAAATGATCTACGCTGGATATTGCAAAGAAGAAGGAAAAATAAATCCACTTAAAGCAACAACTCAAATTTATGATTATTGTCTCAAGAAAGGCTTAAAAACTTACTGTGATGATTTAATTTTTGACATTAAAAAAGAAAATAATAAGTTTTTAATTAAAACAAAAAATAGAGAAATCGAAGCAGACATTGTTGTAAATTGTGCTGGATCTTGGGCAAATAATATTGCAAATTTTCTTAATTTGCCACTTAATGTAAAAAGTGTGCCTCAACAAATGATTGTTACAGAAGCAACTAAATATGAATTAAAATTATTGATAGCTCATATAGGTAGGCATTTAACTCTTAAACAAGCACAGAATGGTAATTTTATAATTGGTGGTGGATGGACTGCAGGATATTCAAACTTAACGAAACATATTCATTCTAAAAAAGATAGTTTTGAAGGCAACACCTGGATAGCGAAAAAAGTAATACCTAAACTTTCAAATGCCAATATTTTAAGATCATGGGCTGCAATGAGTGTAGACGTTGGAGGCTATCCTTTGTTAGGAGAGCATCCAAAAATGAAAAACTTTTATGTAGTTGTATCATCAAATGGATACACTTTAGGTCCTATTTTAGGGAAACTTGTTTCAGAACAAATTTTATTCGATAAAAAAGACTTTAATTTGTTCGAGTCTAATAGGTTGAATTAGAACTTAATTTACTGTCAAATATTCTTTTTTAAAAATTATGTATAAAAACATATTAGTAAAAGATATTCATAAAGTAAGACTTATTGAGCTTAATAGACCTAAAAGTTTAAACGCTTTAAATAAGGAACTTTTAAAAGAATTAGCAGAAATTTTAAATGAAACTGATAAGAATAAGAAAATAAGATGTGTAGTTATTACTGGAAATGAAAAATCATTTTCCTCTGGCGCTGATATGAAAGAGGCCCCTGAAAGTGAAATGCCATTTTGGGCAGAAAAAAATAGACTTTTAAGTTGGAAAACAATCGAAAATTTTAAAAAACCAATGATAGCCGCAGTAAATGGCTGGGCTTTAGGGGGAGGATTTGAATTAGCCCTTATGTGCGATTTTATTCTTGCTGGCAAAAGTGCAAAATTTGGGTCACCCGAGATAAAAGTTGGTGCTTTTTCAGGTGACGGGGGAACACAACGAGTTCCAAGACTAATTGGAAAGTCAAGAGCTATGTATATGCAGCTGACTGGTGAAACAATTAATTCTGAAACAGCTAAAGATTGGGGTATCGTAGTAAAAGTTTTAGAAGAAACTAAATTAATCGATGAAGCTCTTAAACTTGCAGAAATAATTTCTAAATGGTCGCCTAAAGCTGCTAAGATGATTAAAGAAGAAATCAAAATGAATGATTTTTTCCCTTTGAATGAAAGTTTAAGTTTAGAAAGAAAACTCCTATTATGGCAGTCAAGTGATCACGATGAGGGAATAAATTCATTTATTGAAAAAAGAGAACCAGTTTATGAAGACGAATAGATATTCCGAATGCCTTTTATAGAAACCATTTTATTCGATGATGATAAAAAAAAAATAAAAAAAATTAATGATTTGATATCAAAAAATGTATTAAAGGTTTTTAAAACTAAAAATAATACAATTACTATTTATAATAATATCATAAAAAAAAATTTTTTTTATCACAATCTTAGAATTAACAACTCCGAAAAAAGAATTTTTATTAAAATTTCAGGTTTAAAAAGACCTAAAAATAAAAAAAAAAAATTAGCCCAATTAATTATTTTAGGTTTAAAAAAAATTATTAAGGTTAAACATCCTCGTAATATAGCGGTGTATTTTTACGATAAATCAATTGAAGATATTTACCACGGTTTTTAAATGGAATTTAAAAAAAAAATTATATCGGCAAATCAAGTACCAAAATTAATTAAAAATAATAGTTTTTTAATTATTGGAGGAAACGGTGGTACCGGCGCTCCTGAAAAAATATTAGTTGAAATTGAAAAAAGTTTTATAAAAAAAAAGAGACCAATTAATTTGACTATTTTTCATATAACGGGTCTCGGAGCTGTAGACAAACTCGGACTTAATCATTTAAATCATAAAGGCTTGATTAAAAAAGTTATTGGCGGAAATTACGGATTACAAATTCCATTTATGAAAAATTTAATAGTATCAAATAAAATTGAAGCTTATAACTTTCCACAAGGAATTTTATCTCAGCTATGTAGAACTATGGCTGCTAAACAGCCCGGAATAATATCTAAAGTTGGACTTAAAACTTACATAGACCCTAGAATAGAAGGCGGTAAAATGAATAAAAAAACAAAAATTAATTTGGTGAAATTAATTAAAATAGATAATGAAGAATATCTTTTTTATAAATCCCCCAAACCAGATTTTGCAATTATTAGAGGAAGTACAGTCGATGAAGATGGGTATGTGTATATGGACCATGAAGGAACTACAAGAGAGGATCTCTCTATAGCTCAAGCGGTTCATAATAACGGTGGAACAGTAGTTTGCCAATTTAAGAGATATAAAAAAAGCTCATCCCTGAATCCTCATTTAGCTAAAATACCTGGATTTTTAATTGATTTTTATGTTCATGATCCAAAACAAAAACAAACTTATGAAATTTTTTATGATAAATTTAGATCTGGTGAAAAAAAATTAAAAAATCCAAAACTTACGAAAATTCCGCTTAATATTAGAAAAGTAATAGCAAGAAGAGCTTCACTAGAATTAAAAAAAAAAGATGTTGTAAATCTAGGAGTTGGAGTTTCTGTAGGTATATCAAATGTTGCCTATGAGGAAGATATTTATAAGGATATTACGTTGACTGTTGAGGCAGGTGTAGTCGGAGGTATACCAGGTAGTGGTTTAAATTTTGGAACTGCGATAAATCCAAAGGCTATAATAGACCAACCTTACCAATTTGATTTTTATGACGGTGGAGGACTAGACTGCGCATTTTTATCTTTTGCTGAAATTGATAAAGAAGGAAATGTAAACGTTTCAAGATTTGGAAAACGAAACGATGGAGCTGGTGGATTTATAAACATAGCACAAGGAGCTAAAAAAGTTGTTTTTTCTGGAACCTTAACTGGCGGTGGATTAAATACTAAAATTGAAAATGGAAGACTAAATATTATACAAGAAGGAAACCATAAAAAATTTGTCAAAAAAGTAAATCAAGTTACCTTTAATGCAAAGGATGGAATAAAACGAGGACAGACGATTATTTTCAATACCGATAGAGGCGTTTTTAAGATTATTAATGGTAAAATTACATTAATAGAGATTGCAAGAGGTGTACGACTTAAAGAAGATATTATTAATCAAATTTCCTTTAAAATAAATATCTCTAAAAATTTAAAAAAAATATCACAAAATATTTACTTTGATAAAAAGATTGGCTTAAAAAAGAAATTTAAATTGAAGTAAATTATAAATGACAAAAGATAGAATTATAGCTGGAATATTTTCTCTCGTAGCTTTTGCATTGTTTGTTGTAATGGACTCTATAAGTAAGTTTTTAGCAGATTATTGTTCTGTTATTCAGATTGTTTGGGGTAGATATTTTTTTCATATTTTATTTATGGGTCTTATTTTTTTCTTTCTAAAAAAAAAAATAAATTTTAACAAAAATGTCAAAATTCAATTATTAAGATCTATATTTCTGATTTGTGCGACTGTATTGACCTATATTTCAGTAAGATATAATGAATTAATAAATTTTTATATTATATTTTTTTCAACTCCATTAATAGCATCGTTTTTTTCATTAATTTTTTTAAAAGAAAAAATATCCAAGTTAGGTTTTTTACTGATATTTTTAAGCTTTGCCTCAATTATTTATTCTTTAGAACCAACAGAAACTTTTGTAACTTATGTTATTGTTTTTCCTTTTTTAACCGCAATAGCATTTGCTTTGTATCAACTTTTTACAAAAGTTGTTGCTAAAGATCGGGAACCTTTCGTTGCACTATTTTATACAAGTATTATTGGGAGCATAATTTTTTCAATTTTAGCTATTTTTTTTTGGACACCTATAGAATCTAATTTGGCTTGGGTTATTTTGATATGCTTAGGTTTTATTGGATTTTTATCTCATTATCTATTTGCAATAGCTTTACAAACACTTAATTTATATCAAGTAACTAATTTTCAATACACCCAGTTGATATGGGCATCTTTAATCAATTATTTTATTTTTGGTGATATTGTAAGTGAAAAAAAAATTATAGGAATAATATTAATCATTGTATTCGGTTTAATTTTCGTTAATAGAGAAATAAAAATTAAATATGGTAAATAAAAAAATAATACAAAAAAAATTATTATTTTTACTTAAAGACTTAGTAAAAATTGATACAAGTTATCCTCCAGGAAATAGTTATAAATTTGATCAATACATTAGGAAATATTTAAAAGGAACAAATTTACAAATTAATTCTTATTTTGATAAAGATAAAAAAAAGCTAAACACTGTAATAAAAAATTTTAAAGGAAACACAAAATCGTTGGTTTTTAATTCACACATAGATACAGTAAAACCAATTTTAGAGGAATGGAAAACAAATCCATATAATTTAAAAATTACTAAGAAATATTCTTTTGGTCTAGGCTCAGTTAATTGTAAATCAAGTGCAGCAGTGCATTTGTATATTGCTAAAAATCTAAATACAATTTGTAAAAATAATAAAGAAAAAATATGTTTTACATTTGTTACTTCTGAAGAAAATTTGGGACCAGAGGGTACATTTTTTTTAAGGAAAAAAAATTTAATAAATCCACACACATTAATTTTAGGCGCACCTACAAATAATAATTTTTTAATTGAGGAGAGAGGGGTCTTTTGGACAAAAGTCACTATTAAAGGTAAAACTGCACATGCTGGTGAACCCGATAGAGGTGTTAATGCAATCGTAAAAGGATCAGATTTAATTGTTAAATTAAATTCAATTTATAAAAAGAAAATAAAAAAATTTAATTCAGGAATTCATAAGTCTACAATTAGCATAGGAATAGTAAGTGGTGGTGAAAATGTAAACGTAGTTCCATTTAAGATTTCTATTCTTATAGATCGGAGAATCACAGATAAAGAAAATATAACCACATCTTATAAAAATTTGAAAAAGTTTATAAATAAACACTCCCCTTTAGCTAAGGTTGAATTTCTTACCGGTACAAACCCATTTAAGTCAAATCCAAATAATAAATATTTAAAATTACTTAAAAAATCTTATCAAAAGATAAACAAAAGTAATCCTAAGTTTCTTTCATCCATAGGAGTAAGTGACGGAAGATACTTTGCAGATGATAAGGTTATTATAATTAATGTTGGTCCAGGTACTGGCGACGAAGGTCATAAATCTAACGAAAAATTATTAAACTCTGATCTTATAAATTATTATCTTATTTTAGATAATTTTTTGAATAAAATTAATTAAAGAGATAAATGACTAAGCATATTAACTTAAACGAATTGTTAGAAAAATATATTATCAACCATTCAGAAAATTTAAGCGATACTCAAAAAGAAATTATTAATTATAATAAAAGTCTAGGAGACCAACAAAAATTACAAATTTCTGTTTCACAAGCGCAATTTCTTCAAACAATAATTAAAATATCATCAGTTAAAAAAATTTTAGAAATTGGGAGCTTCACAGGATTTAGTGCTTTATCAATGGCTTCAGTTCTGCCAGATAATGGGTTTCTAATAAGTCTAGATAAAAGTTCTGAATTTAGCAAAAAAGCAAAATATTTTTATGATAAAGCAAATACTAAAAAGATTAAACAGATTATAAAGCCAGCGCTCGAAAGTATAAAAGAGTTAAAAAAATCTGGTCAAAAATTTGATTTAATATTTATTGATGCAGATAAAGAAAATTATGTAAATTATTATGAAATGTGTATTGAATTAGTTAATAAAGGTGGACTGATAATCATTGATAATGTTTTATGGCATGGAGAAGTAGCTGATGAAACAAATAATGATAAATTTACCAATTTAATCAGAGATTTTAATAAACACGTAAAAGAAGATAAAAGAGTAACAAAAAATCTCACTCCAATAGGTGATGGGCTTACTGTTTGTATTAAAAAATAATGTTTAAAATTTACGGTTTTTATAAATTTAAAAAGATCAAATTTTTAAAAAAATATAAATCTTTACTCCAGGGAGAAATTTATAAAAATGATATTAGGGGAACAATAATTTTATCCCCAGAGGGCATAAATGGAACAATTTCAGGTAAAAAAGATAAAATAAACAAAATAATAAGAATGATAAAAAATCAATTTAGGTTCAAGGATTTTGACAGTAAGAACGTGTCTCAAAGTAATTTCCAACCATTTCACAAAGGCAAAATAAAGATTAAAAATGAAGTTGTTCCTTTAGGTTTAAAAATAAACACAAAGAATAAAAAGCTTAATAGATATGTTTCTGGAAAGTCATGGAATAAACTGATTTCAAATAAAGAAACTTTAGTAATAGATGCTAGAAAACCATTTGAATATGATGTAGGTACCTTTAAAAATTCAATAAATCCAAATATTCAAAATTTTAGAGATTTTCCAAAATACCTAAAAAAAATTGATAAAGCCAAACCCGTAGCAATGTTTTGTACTGGGGGTATTAGGTGTGAAAAAGCCTCTATATTTTTAAAAAGAAAAGGTTTTAAAAATGTTTTTCAATTAAAAGGTGGAATACTTAATTATTTAAATA
>MDTE01045009.1_pt1 | contig 15620 bp, 15 predicted proteins | sample 811231 | NCBI WGS metagenome assembly MDTE01 (sample SAMN05326651, study PRJNA326480) | marine metagenome | isolation source: seawater | place: Indian Ocean: Red Sea | collected 2010
TGAAACCCTTATCCAGGCTGATTTGCTTAGATTATTGTAGCAAGGTTCGAGATACAAATGCTTCCTAGCCCGTCAGCAAATGTTCTTGCTCAGAAAAAGCATATTTTTTTATTTTTTGAAGGCATAGAAAGGGTTAAGCAACGTATATAATCCCGCGAGAGCGCTAGCAATTGTAGAATCAGTCCAACTGACTTTTTATGGATTCACAAATTAAGAACAACTTCATCATGGTCAATTTTTTAGAACGCGATATAGAAGCCTTTTGGCGGGACGGATTTTTTATCCGCAGAGACCTGGTGCAGGAGAAACAATGTATTGAGTTGCGAGAGATAGCTGAACAACATCTTGCGAATCAACTTGCACCAATAGAATATGAGGTGGATGTACAATACCCAGGCTCGCCTATGAGCCGCGATGCTGAAGGGGGTAAAACGCCGAGAAGACTTCTACAGGCGTTTTCTCGTCATAACAAGTTCCGTTGCTGGGCTCAATCCCAGGCGCTTGTTTCGATTCTTGTGAAGTTATTTGGTTCAGGAGATCTATCTCTTTCCCAGTGCCATCACAACTGCATTATGACAAAGCAACCAGGCTACAGCAGCGAAACGCGTTGGCACCAGGACAATCGTTATTGGTCTTTTGATGAGGAAAATCTCATCAGCGTTTGGTTGGCGCTGGGTGATGAGGATAGCGAAAATGGTTGCTTAAGAGTTATTAAGGGATCTCACAGAGATGAATTTGATCCACAGCGTTTTGATGATGCTCAGTTTCTGCGAACTGATTTGTTAGTGAATGAAAAGTTAGTAGATCAATCCATACCATTGGAGTTATCTGTTGGTGATGTGCTTTTTTTTCATAGCAAGCTGTTGCATTCAGCTGGCAGAAACTTGACAAGGAAGAGCAAGCTATCGCTTGTCTTCACCTATCACGAAAGAAAAAATCGGCCGATCCTAAATAGCAGGTCTGCGAGATTTCCAGATATTACTTTAGAGTCTCTATGAAACCTGCAGTCAGGTCGTGAGTAATACCTTTACCGAAGAGTTTTCTGTTAAACTTCGCTGGGGCGAGCTGTTTGAAGTACTTGGGTTTGAGTAAGCCAAACACCATTGTACGATTCTAATAATCTATTGAACCACGCGGTTCCCCCGCTACTTTTTAAATTCGGTTGCGCGAGCGTGGGTCTCGCTCTTCAAGGTTTGGGGTGCTATGTCAGTTGTTGATAAGCTAGTTAGTCAGGAATTAGAGGGTAACACTGTTAGAGATGTAGTCGTACGTTTCGCCGGGGACTCTGGTGATGGAATGCAGTTGACGGGTAGTAACTTTACAGAAGCCACTGCAATCTACGGTAATGATCTGGCGACATTTCCAGATTTCCCAGCCGAGATTCGTGCCCCTGCCGGCGCAACGTTTGGTGTTTCAGCTTTTCAGATTTATTTTGGGTCAGAGGATGTGACCACTGCAGGCGATGAAGTCGATGTCCTTGTAGCAATGAACCCGGCTGCGCTGATTACCAACCTTAGTGATCTGGTCTATGGCGGGCTAATCATTGTCGACGATGGTTCTTTTACTGATAAAAATCTAGTGCGTGCTGGATATTCTAGTAACCCGCTTGATGATGGTTCTTTAGACCCCTACCGACTCATTTCAATTGAAATTGGTAAGCAGGTGCTTGAGGCTGTTAAGCCCTTTGGCTTGTCACATAAGTTCGCTCTTCGCTGTAAAAATATGTGGACCCTCGGTTTGGTCATGTGGCTTTTCGATCGGTCACGAGATAGTACTATTGACGGTTTACGGTCCAAGTTCTCAAAAAAACCAGAAATTGCAGAAGCGAATGTTGCGGCTCTCAACGCTGGACACTCGTATGGTGAGACAGCTGAACTACCGAGTGGTGTTGAGGTTTACAAAGTGCCGAAAGCCCATGTGCAGCCTGGATTGTATCGCAATACAACAGGGACAGAAGCGCTAGCTTTCGGTTTGTTGGCAGGAGGCCAGCTTGCAGAATTGCCCCTGATGTTTGCGTCTTATCCAATCACTCCTGCATCCAATTTATTGCATGCGCTTTCGAGCCAGAAACAATTTGATGTTGTAACATTTCAGGCGGAGGATGAAATCGCCGCCGCATGCGCCGCGATTGGAGGATCTTTTGCTGGTTCGCTTGGCGTTACATCTAGTTCTGGTCCAGGTATATCTTTGAAGGGCGAGGCCATCTCCCTAGCGTGTGCAACCGAGTTGCCTCTTGTTATTGTAAACACTCAGAGGGGTGGCCCGTCGACGGGCTTACCAACCAAGACCGAACAATCGGATCTCAATCAGGCGCTTTTCGGCCGTCATGCAGACACTTCTCTACCAATCATAGCTGCAGCAAGTTGCGTTGATTGTTTTGACGTCGCGATAGAGGCCGTACGTTTAGCGACGAAGTTTACGACTCCGGTAATTTTATTAAGTGACGGTTACATCGCGAATGCCTCAGAGCCCTGGCGAGTTCCAGACTTTGACGAATACGAATCCTTCCCAGTCCAGTTTGAGACGGATGCTGAGAACTTTACCCCTGCAAAGAGAGACCCCGAGACGTTAGCTCGTGTTTGGGCGAAGCCTGGAACACCTGGTTTGGAACATCGTATCGGGGGAATAGAGAAAAGTTTCGAAACAGGGGATATTTCGTATGATCCTGAAAATCACCAAAAAATGACAGATGTGCGGAAGGCTAAGATCGATCAGATTGCTAATTATATACCTGATCAGCAAGTTAGCCTTGGCAGAGAAGTTGGGGCTTTGGCGGTAGTGGGCTGGGGTTCCACTTTTGGTGCAATACATCAGGCGGTCAAACGTTGTCGTGCTGACGGGCTTGAAGTATCGCATATCCATGCCCGGTATATGTGGCCTTACCCAAAGAATTTTGAGCAATTACTGAACGGTTTTGAACAGGTTTTGGTGCCGGAAATGAATGTGGGACAGTTCGTTGAAGTCATTCGATCAAGGTTCTTGATTGATGCAAAACGCTTAAATAAAGTTTCTGGTCAGCCATTTAAAATTCGTGAAATTGAGAAGGCAATTAAGTCTTTATTGGAGTCATCGACATGAACGCAGAACAGAAGTTAACGCTCAAGGATTTTTCTTCAGACCAAGAGGTGCGTTGGTGTCCGGGTTGCGGTGATTATGCGATACTGAAAACTATCCAAAAGCTTATGCCTAACCTGGGTGTGCCCAAGGAGAAAACCGTATTTATTTCTGGTATCGGTTGTTCCTCGAGGTTCCCTTACTATATGGAAACATATGGTTTCCATACTATTCACGGGCGCGCGCCAGCAATAGCGAGTGGAGTAAAGTTGGCAAACCCGGAACTTGACGTATGGGTGGTAACAGGAGATGGAGATGGGCTTTCGATTGGTGGCAATCATTTACTGCATGCCCTCAGGCGAAATATCAATCTTCAGATACTACTATTCAATAACGAAATTTATGGCCTCACCAAGGGACAGTATTCCCCCACTTCGCAAGTTGGCACTATGTCTCCGTCCACACCGAATGGCTCTGTTGACCTACCCTTACGTCCCTGTACTTTTGCAATTGGTGCAGGAGCACGATTTGTTGCACGTAGTATCGATACTGAAGCCAAGCATCTAACTTCTGTACTCGAGAGAGCACATGGCCATAAAGGCGCCTCCTTCGTTGAGATTTATCAAAACTGCCCCGTGTATAACGATGGAATTTTCGACTATATTAAGGACAAGAAAACAGCAGCAGAATCAAGACTTATACTTGAGCACGGAAAAGCTCTGACGTTCGGCGACGACGATCAAAAAGGAATTCGACTGGATCCAAGAAACATGCAGCTAGATGTGGTCACTATCGGGGAAAATGGAGTCGAGGAGGATCATATTTTAGTACATGATGAAACTAATAAAGTCATGGCGCAGATGTTAGCTGACCTGAAGGGCCCAGACTTCCCGGAGCCGCTTGGTGTCCTATATTGTAATCCAACGGAACCTTATGAAATTGGCGTCTATGCCCAGCGGAATGAAGTCAGAAAGAGCCTAGGTAGTCCTGATATAAACGCATTACTGCGCAGTGGTCATACTTGGAATGTAGAAAAATAGGATGTAATGATGCCTTTACCAAAAATAGGTTGCCTCGCACCTGCATTTTCTCTGTCGGACCAAAATGGCGATAAAGTCGTTTTGAAAGACTTTCGGGGGGAGAAGAATGTAGTACTGTACTTCTACCCGAAAGCATTGACCCCTGGCTGCACTGTTCAGGCTTGTGGTATTCGAGATTCCAAACGTCAATTATCTTCTCGAGAAGCGGTAACGTTGGGGGTAAGCGTCGATCCTGTGGACCGGCTGTTGAAGTTTTATGAGAAAGAAAAGTTGAACTTTCGGTTGCTTTCAGATGAGGATCATGAAGTTGCTAACAAGTACGGTGCTTGGGGTTTAAAGAAATTTATGGGCCGCGAATACATGGGTTTGAAGAGGATGACCTTTATCATTGGCAAGGATGGCAAACTCAAGCATATAATGGAGAAAGTAAAAACAAAAACGCATCATGATGACCTGTTATCCTTATTAGATAACATTGTCTGACATCCTCAAATAATGACTTACCACAAGCGAAGGCAGAGGAGAGTCCTTGGGAGAGTGTTGGCGAATCAGGTTCGATCAGCCCTCATTGTTCTCGCTGCATCGGCTATGTCCAGGATGTGAGGGTCTCGGATCCCAAGTGTCTTGAGGGCTTTCTCTAAGCAAAGGAGATATTCGAGATTATCTCCGCTTGGTCCTCGCGAACTGAGGATTTGGCTGGCTATTTCAGCAGCGTCCGCGCCGCCGAGGAAATTTGTATTTGTTGTATCGGCAAAGTAGGTGATACCGGAGACCTTTTTCCCACTATCTAAAAACAACTCTACCTCCAATCGCTCGTAACCTCCTCGCTCTCTATAATCAAGCGCAGATAGCGTGCATTCAAGAGTTTCCTCAGGTAGCCTATAAGCGAGTCCCCAGCACCGGTGATTTTGCGAGTGAATCAACGTCACCACTCTCCCGGGGCTCTCGGGGATACCTCTGTGGTCGGTTGACCCTTGATAGAAACGGCGACTCCAGCCAAGAACATAAGCTCTTTTTTTATCTACATAAGGGAAATCAACCTTCCATAAAAGAGAACCATATCCGAAAATCCAAACATCTTTTCGCATTAAGCTCTTCCCATCGGTAACATCCTATTGTCTGTTGCAGAGCTTACGTTAATTGGGGCTGTTAGACTAATGACTATTGTTAATTCAATTCGAAATGTTAGTGAGGCTGCGGGCTTGGCGCTGATTAATCTAATTACTTATTTAGGAGCCAGCACTAAAATTACCCAGTCCTATGGTTCTCATCCGCGCCAGGTCTTGGATTGGTATAGGGGGAAAGGAAAGAATCGTCCGCTCGTAATTTTTTTTTATGGAGGAAATTGGCAGATGGGGCGGCGTTCTGACTATCGTTTTGTGGCCGGTTCGTTACTGGATATTGGATGTGATGTTGTCATTCCTGACTATCGTCTCTTCCCGGAGGTTAGATTTGGAAAAATTATTGCTGACGCAAGAGCTTCCGTTGACTTCATTCTCGGACAACGAGACAAGCCGGTTTTTATGATGGGGCATTCAGCGGGTGCGCAGCTAGCCGCGTTATTAACTTTGGATAGTCATCGGGATCATGTTCTCGGTTTTATTGGTTTAGCCGGGCCCTACGATTTTTACCCCTTTACTGAAAAACAACATTGGGACATTTTCGCTCCCGCCGCGGAGTATGGCAAATCGCAGCCCGTTAATTACGTGAATCCATCAGCGCCTGCGCTTTTTTTGTTGCATGGCGAAAATGATCTTAGAGTGCGCAGAGGACACTCAAAGAGCTTGATGGAAAAGCAGCGTAATGTTGGGGGTAAAGCTGATCGAAAGGTTTATGCGGGTATGGGACATATAGGTATTGTATTGTCGCTTTTTAGGTTTCATCCAAATTGGAGGACAGTCGTCTCTGATATCCATAAATTTATCGAGAATGAAACTAGGGAAATGCAGCTGTGATTGAAGAAGTTCTCGTGCACACAAATAAACAGGGATTGCATGACATTACAAAACCCGTTGCTGATTCGGTCGCTGCTGCAGGGATTTCTGAGGGTCTCTGCACCCTATTTATCCAGCACACTTCTGCTAGTCTCTTGGTTCAAGAGAATTATGAAGCAAGTGCGAGGAGCGATCTTGAGGTTTGGCTTAATAGGTTGGTGCCAGAGAATCCTGAGCAATATAGCCACAACTCTGAAGGCCCCGATGATATGCCTGCACACATTAAATCTGCGTTAACAGCCACGAGCATAAATATACCTATTTTAGATGGGAGATTGGGATTGGGCACTTGGCAGGGTATTTTTTTGTGGGAACATAGGCGATCTTTCAATACGAGAAAAGTATTGGTGCATCTGGCCTGAGTATGCGCCTCATTATTAGTCGACAACTCTCTAATATTTGGAGCAGAAGTCGGCTTATGCCAACCCATTTTCTAAAGCAACTTCTATAACCCAGCTAATATGCGATAAGAAAAAACGGGAAACCCATCACTAGCTGGGTCACGAATCGACGTGCTCACGGGGGCTCGGAGATACTTGCTCGATTTGTTACTCTTTAACTATTCAGTGGAATGAGCCGGTAGGCGGGATCGAATTGACATATTTCCCATCCAATACTGAGACTTTTAAATAAGCTTACGAAGCGCTTTTCACCACAGAGTCGGAGAGAAGCGTATCCCTGGGTTTCCTGCTTGCTAAGGAAAGTATAAGAAGTATTAAGGTCAAGCAGCCTAATGCTATTGCTTGCATGTAAAAGAAACGGATGGGTCGTTATTGTCATCGAGACCGCTCCTGCTTTCGGCAGAAGTATAACCGTGTTGGTGTAACCTACTATTCGTAAGGTGGGTTGAGTAGCCTGACTAATTTAGCAAGCAATTGCGACTGATGATAAATCGACTTCCCGTGACTGAATGTTTTGAAGCCATCGTAACCGTGGTAAACACCCATCCCGCTTGCTCCAACCCCACCGAAGGGCAGTTCTTCTTGAGTCACATGCATAATCACGTCATTGACCGTAACGCCGCCGGAAATAGTTTCGCGTAAAACTGTCCCACATTCTGCTTTACTATTGCCAAAGTAATAGAGTCCAAGCGGTCTAGCGCGATTATTAATATATTCAATTGATTCTGCTATGTGTTCGTAAGTCTTTATTGGCAGGATAGGTCCAAAAATCTCGTCCTGCATAACTTTTAGGTCATCGGATGGATTAATGATCAGTGTTGGTGGTATTCGGTGATGAGGTTGATTATTAAACTCCTCATTGGCCGAATTCAACTCGATTACTTCGAACCCCGCAGACCGTGCTTCTTCTACGTAACCGTTAAGTCTCTCGTAGTGATCGTTATTTATAATTGAAGTGTAATCAGGGTTACTTCTTAGGGTAGGGTACATTTTGGTGATGCACTCGCGCGACGCCTTTAAAAAGTTTTCTTTTTCAGTCTCTTGAATAAATATATAATCCGGGGCCAAACAGATTTGTCCAGCATTCAAGGTTTTACCGGCCATAATGCTTCTCGCGGCTTGTTTGATATTGGCGTTCTTACCGATGATGACTGGCGACTTACCCCCCAGCTCAAGCGTTAAAGGCACTAGATTTTCTGCTGCAGCCCGCATTATTTTCTTGGCGACATTAGTGGAACCAGTGAACAAGAGATGATCGAAAGGCAGGGAGCTAAATAAATTGCCCACTTCGGTTCCACCTAAAAACACTGCTACTTCCTCTTCATCGTAGTTAGATTTGATTAGCTTTTGTATTAGTTCGGAAGTGCAAGGCGTGTATTCTGATGGCTTCAGCATAATACGATTCCCCGCGGCAAAAATACCTGCTAGCGGCGAAAAGGTGAGTTGTACGGGGAAATTCCAAGGCGTAATGACTCCAACTACCCCAAGAGGTTGGTATTGGATTTCACCCCTAGCTCCAAGAAAACTAAAAGGAAAGGTAGAGCGTTTTTCGCGCTTCATCCAACGATGTAGATTTTTTTTAGCATGTTTTAGTGGCAATACTGCGGCAGCAATATCGGTCATTCTTGATTGATGGGTTGAACGATGACCAAAGTCTGTAGACATTGCATCACAGAGCATATCGCCGTTCGTTTGGAGTAAATTAATCGCTCGTCGGATCCGATCAATTCTTGTTTCTGCCGTTGGGTTACCTTCTCTTTTTATAGCAATGCGTTGTTTTTTTAGGGCGGAAACCATTTTTTCTTGCATATTCATTATGACAGTTTGCTACTCCTTAGAGCTTCATGTTCCATTTTGGGAAGTGTCGCAATTGTTATTAAAACAACCATTGCTGATCCAGCGGTTGTGACGGTTGTGCAATCATTCCCACTCGGCAGCCTTGGTTCTGAATACCTTTGTTACTTCCCTAATTAGAGAGCGCCAGTTGCAGGGCAGTTTATTGTCGGCGCGTGAACGCTTTAAGTACTCTGGAAAGTATTCCTCTAGTTCTTCAAGTACCCAGGAAAGAGGCTTGGAACCCTCAATAGGAGCCACCGGTTCAGCGAGGTAGGAAATACCAAGGTGGTAATGAGGCTCTTTTTCAAAACAGTCGAATCGGATAATCTCCCTATTCTCTGCAGCTACAGGCCCGAGTATATGTATGGTGGGTCCCTTGTCATTTGTAATATAACGATAGACCAGAGCCAGTTGGTAGGGCCCCACCCTTCTTTGGAGGGCATTGTTTAGATCAGGGGGGTTAAAATTTCGCATTTTCATAATAAATGCTCTCACTTCCTAGTTCCCTTGATAGGGTATCAAGTTGTTTGTGAGTTTGGTACTTCCCTTCTGAGAGGTCAAAGCTCATCTTTGTTAGGTATGACTTGTTGGGGCCTTTAATGCGGTATTTCTGACACGCCTCTGGGCTACTGGGATCGGAAAGCTCTGATTGGTTGCCAAAACTTATAGATCAGTCCTGTTGCTAAGATTGAAATAAAGCCTCCAAGCAACATTGTGTTTCCTGCCCCAATAGCGCCGACCCAAAACCCTACCCATATAGTGCCAATATTATTAGCTGTTTGAGCAGCTAGTATCATTAGAGAGAACGCTCGGCCACGCATTTCATCCGGCGTGGTTAACATGATGGTTGTTTGACGGACTGCAACCGTGACTGCATCGGCGGCGCCAAGTAGACCGATCATTAGCATACCCATTAAGAGAGTGTTCGCTGAGCCCAAGCCAAGAAGGAACACCCCATAGGCAAAGGAAGCATAAAGCACTAGCATACCTTTGGCTCGATAACTGACAAGAAGCATTGCGAAAAAAGATCCCAAAATTGCACCGCCAGAGTTCGCGGCCCCCAGCATTCCGGTTGCAGTCGCGCCGCCGGCGAATAGCCCCAGCGCTAATACTGGTAAAATTTCCCGATAGAAAGAGGCTGTAGTGATACCAATATCTAGGAGAAATAGCCCTGGGAGTATTGGGTGTCTGGAGATATAACCGAAGCCATTGAAAGTCTGCTGGATGTGCGATAATTCTTGATCTCTACTTACAGGAGCCCTGCCTCGAACCCTGGTGCAGAGGGGTAAAACTGCTGTTACCAGAGCGATGATACCACTCAACAAAAATACCATAGTTAGATTTGAGTGGAATGCAATTAGCGCGAAAAATAGCGGCCCAGCGATCGCTGCGCCATTTTGTGACGCTGAGTCTGTAGATGCTGCTAGAAGAAGTTTGCTCTTGGGGATAATAATAGGCACCAGTGTGGAGCGAGCAGGACTTGCCAACATGTGGGCGCCTGCTGTAATCGCTATACCTAAATACATCATAATGGGCGTGAGCACTTCTTGTGAATCGAGCAAACCCAATAACAGTAGAGTTGTGCCCGTTATTCCATGACCGAGAGTGATTAAATTCTTCCTATCAACGCGATCTGCCAGTGTGCCAGCCCAGAGTGTCGCCGGAATTTGCACGAGTAGCTGAACTACGCCTATTAGGCCGACTAAAAAAGCTGATCCAGTTTCTTCTAAAAGCCACTGAGCCGTACTTAGAATTCTCATCCAAACTACTATCGATCCAAAAACTAAGATGGTCCAAAGGATGCGGTAGTCTCGATAAAGGAAAGCTTCCCAGGGCTTGTTTTCCATAAGGTTCTAGGTGGGTTATTTCAGGTTAATCTCGCTCCTAAAAGTGCCAGTCGATTGGAATACCATCGATGGCGTAACTGGCGCCAGTTTTGGGTCCAGACGGTGGCCATAGTGGATCAATATTTTTCATATTCCAATTGTTGTAACTTGCTTTTATTTGATCAACCAGGTCCTTATTGGATTCGGCAAGGTTAATTGTTTCACCTATATCGTCTGATAAATTGTAAAGCCAGTATCTGTTTCCGGCATAAATCAGTTTCCATTCGGCTTGTCTTGATGCCCATATCTCTCCTGATCGCCAGAAGAAATTTTCATGCGGTGCTGCAGTATTTGATCCATCGAGATATGGCAGTAGATTTACTCCATCTAAAATGGTTTCTTGCGGCAGTTTGCCCTTGACTGCCGCGACTACGGTTGGAAATACATCGAGCGAGCTTATAGGTTTATTATAGGTAACGCCTATAGGAATCTTCCCTGGCCACTTCATTGCGAAAGGTACACGAACTCCGCCCTCAAACATGGTGTGTTTCCCCTTACGGAGAGGAGAGTTATTAGAGTAACCAGTAAATCCTGCACCATTATCACTCGCAAAGATGATTAGGGTGTTCTTCTCAAGGCCGAGGTCTTCAATTTTATCCATTACCGCACCGATGCTATCGTCTAATGCTGATGTCATCGCTGCATAAATGCGGGTTGCCTCATCCTCGATAGTTGGAAATCGGTCATAATATTTTTGGGTTACTTGGAGTGGGCCATGAACAGCGAAGTGAGGTAAATAGAGGAAAAAAGGTTGGTTCTTATTTTTTTCGATGAATCTGACTGCCTCCCTGGTGAATGCTTCGGTCAGATACTCGCTTTCTGAAATCTCGGTCATTCCTTTGAGCAAAACGTAAGGAGTTTTTGGGGCGGGTTGATTTACCCAACTATTTGGTGGCGCTGAAACAAAATTATCTTCTTCTACTGACCAGCGAACACTTCTAGAATTTTTTTGAGATGGATCAAGATAGTTTATTGCCCCAGGGGTGAGACCAAAGAATTCATCAAAACCGCGACGCAGTGGACTGAATTGCTTCGCATCGCCAAGATGCCACTTACCGACAATGCTCGTGACATAGCCAGCATCCTTCAGAACATCGGCCAGCGTGACTTCGCTCAGTGGAAGGCCGTCTTCTGGTCCTGGAAGATATTCGTGCCCAAACCGTTGCTGATGGCGACCTGTGAGGAGTCCTGCTCGAGATTGAGAGCAAACGGGGCTAGAGACATAACCATCAGTGAAGAGCACACCTTGGTCCGCCAGCCTTTTTATATTTGGAGTCGGAACTTTATCGCAGCCATAAAGTTCGGTATCACAATAGCCAAGGTCATCAACAAAAATTAGGAGTACATTTGGCTGAGCGACTTCTTTGCTGGAGACATGTGATGTTAATAACATCAGGAGTAAGAGTAATTTTTTCATTATTGACCCGCAGGCTTGGAGTATCTTTTATAATTTCGGTATTCTTGAACAACGAGGATACGCGTCTAAAGTGGTTCCTGTAAACCTCTGGATCATACTGCCATCAACTTGCGGTGTTGGAAGAATATGTAACATTAGTTTCCTCTGCAAAACATGATCTACGCGCGAGATTAACCTTCTAATTGGATGAATTTAGAGTGATGCTAACTACTGATCAGATCAAAGCTTTCCAAACCAAGGGTTACTTGGCCGTTGATAACGTGATTTCTCAACAGGAGTTAAAAGAGCTCAGAACAGTTACAGAAGAATTCGTCGAACGCTCTAGAGAGATTGAGGAAAGTGACGATACTTTCGACCTTGAACCCGGACATTCAGCTGAGTCTCCACGGTTGAGGCGTATTATCCGTCCTGTTAGCAAACATCCAATATACGAGAAATACGTTCACCATCAGTCTATTCTTGATATCGTAGAGAATCTAATCGGGCCCAATTTGAGGTATCACAACAACAAGATAAATATGAAAAATCCGGGTCATGGTTCGGCCGTGGAGTGGCATCAAGATTGGGCATTTTATCCACATACCAACGATGACCTGCTTGAAGTAGGTATTGCTCTGGATGATGTCACTGAGGAAAATGGGCCGTTGATGGTGATTCCTGGAAGCCACAAAGGCGAGATCTGGGATCATCATCAAGACGGTCTGTTCGTCGGTGCGGTAACAGATCCAAGATTTGAGCCCAAAGGCGCGGTGTCATTGACGGTGGAAGCGGGCGGTATAACTCTGCACCATGTGAGAATGCTGCACGGATCGAAACCTAATACATCTGATCAGTCTCGCCGAATGTTCTTCATCGGTTTCTATGCAGTCGACGCCTGGCCACTTATACCTTCGGGGCAGTCACTCGAGGAGATGGATAGTTGTATCGTTAGGGGGCAACCAAGTCTTGAACCTCGTTTAAAGGCACTACCAGTAAGACTTAGCTTGCCGCGTGTAGAAGGGGGAAGTATTTATGCTCAGCAAGAGAAGTTACGAAATTCTCTGTTAGGATCGCGAGGTTCTGAGGGTTCAAAAACTTCAACAAGGGGAGGGGGATCTCAAAAAAATGAGAATAACTAAAGAACATGAGAATAACTAAAGAACATGAAACCCACTATCGTGAGCATGGTTATGCAGTGGTTGATAACTTCTGTAAACCAGATGAGCTCGCTGCAGCGCTAAAAATTTTGATGAGATAGTCCCGGGTTGGGCGAAGTTCGCAAAGGATCCGAGCGGTCCTCGACCAGAGTATTTTGAATCAAGATTTCCTGACCAGCGAGGTCTTCCTCATTTCCCTTACAAAGGCGATACACTTAATTACCTTACCTTTCATCCCGAACTTTCTCGGTTTGCGACGTTGATGGGTGAGGGCGAGGAAATGTACTGCGAGCAATCGCATTTGACATACAAGGCGTCTGGACAAGGCCCTCAGCATGGGAATGTTGAACAGCCTATGCATCTTGATTACGGAAACCACACGCTTGCTTATCCACCTGATGTTCCAAAGTTTTGGCAGACGGCCTACCTGTACTATTTTACTGATGTAACCCTGGAATGTGGGCCAACAGCGGTATGTTCCAAAAAGCACTACCCGGAGAGGATTCTTTTTCCGCGCATATACTCTCCAGAGGCGCGTCCAGAGATTTATGACAATGAGGTTAAAGTAGTTTGTCCCGCCGGGAGTTTGCTTGTTTATAGCATGCGTACATTTCACCGAGGAACTGCCATCACAGGGAACAATCACGCGCGTTTGGGCATGTTTGTGACTTATGCTCCCAAGGCCTGTCGTTGGATGGGGATTGTTGGTTGGCCTGTTTCTGCTGGAAAAAAAGAGTTCCATGACTGGATTGTTGGGGCTTCTGTCGAAGAGCGCAGTTTGATTGGGTTCCCGGAACCCGGGCACGAATTCTGGACTGAGGAAACCTTAGATGGAGTAAGTGCCCGTTTTTCAGGAATAGATATATCGCCGTATAGGAATAATTAATGCCGCATTACTTGGGTTTGGATGTAAGTACCCAGTCGTTAACAGGGATCATCGTCGACAGTGAATCTTGCGGAATAATCTTGGAGGAGTCCATTAATTATGATCAGTACTTCTCTAAAAAATATCGGGTTCAACATGGAGTGATAGAGCGAGGTTTGGGCGTAGTGCATAGTTATCCCCTGATGTGGGTTGAGGCTTTAGATTTACTTCTTACCAAGATTCGGGATAACGGCTTTGATCTCTCTTCTGTTAAAGCCTTATCAGGCAGTGGTCAACAGCATGGGACTGTGTATCTCAACAAGAATGCCTCTGATGCCCTGAAGCATCTGCGCCCGGAAAAAACTTTGGTTGAGCAGTTGAATGGGATCTTTTCTCGAGACACCTCGCCGGTGTGGATGGATTCATCTTCTGCGCCCCAATGCCTGGAAATTGAAAGCTTGTTAGGCGGAACACAGAGAGTAATAGGGCTTACTGGCAATAATGTTTTTGAGAGATTCAGTGCGCCCCAGATCCGAAAATTTTTTCAAGAGGAGTCCAAAGCTTACGAAACAACGGCAAGTATAGCGCTTGTTAGCTCTTTTATTGCGAGCGTGTTGGTAGGCAAAGAGGTGCCAGTCGATGCGGGCGACGGTAGTGGCACTAATTTGATGGATATACGAAAACGTCAGTGGAATGAAGCAGCAATGGAGGCCACCGCCTCAGGTTTGTCGGAGAGATTGGAGCCTATTGTTCAATCTGATGTAATAGTAGGGACCATACATAGCTATTATACGAAAAAGTATGGGTTTGGAGAGGATTGTTTAGTGCTGCCATTCTCGGGAGATAATCCGAGTAGCTTGATCGGGCTCGGACTAGTCGAGCCTGGTACCAGAGCACTTAGTCTGGGAACTTCAGATACCTTGTTTGCGTGCATATCTGAGCCACGAGTTTCCCCAAAAGGGGAAGGGTGTGTGTTTGCCTCTCCGGATGGAACTAACTTCATGGCGCTAATTTGTTTTAAAAATGGAAGCTTAGCGAGAGAATCCGTGCGGGATGGCTACGGGCTTAATTGGGAAACGTTTGGTCATATGCTCGAAAAGACCGAGGCAGGAAATGAAGGCCGTCTAATGCTCCCGTACTTCGATTCAGAAATTGTTCCAAATGTTCCTGCTGGCGTGCACCGAAAGTCATTAGCCCCGGAAGACGCTGCTGGAAACGTTAGAGCAGTAATCGAAGCTCAAGCCATGTCCTCGTACATACACTCCCGATGGATGGACAGTGACCCCACTAATCTTCATGTTACCGGTGGAGGATCGGTTAATCAGGGAATTTTGCAAATATTCGCCGATGTTTATGGTTGTCCTTTAAACCGTTCCATTACCACCAACGCTGCGGCTCTGGGCGCAGCCTTTATCGCGTTCAAGGGGCATCAGCCGACCATGGCTTGGCATGAAATTGTACAGCCTTTCCAGACCTCGCTTAATGTTGCTACCGTTTATCCTAGGAATGAAACTCGTGGAATTTATAACGCATTGATAGAAGCATACTCTGAGTTTGAGAACTCAATAGTCTAGAGCACGTGCGTTCCCCTTAGCGATCATCTTCTTTGGTGATCGACTCCCAAGTGCCTTTTATCCAGCGTGCACAGGCGACAGCATTATCAAACATGGAATAACCGTGGCCGCGACCATAGTCTGGACCCGGGATAAACTCAGTTGAAATTTGACCGAGCTTACTATCCTCATTAGCTGCATGGTGCCGCAGTAACTGTCTAACAACTTCTTTCCAGGGCTCTAATTTGTATTCTGCCCATTCTCCAGGAAATTGCCCGGGTTCTGGGGCTAAGAATGGATATTGAACACCGCGCCCTGGGCTACCATCTGGGTAGGTATAGCACGTGTTCTTCGGATTATTGGGAACAGCTGCCCTAGCATGACAATGATTGACAAAACCGCGATTAATCCATTCTTGGCAGATACTTCCCTGTTCAA
>MDTE01029640.1_pt1 | contig 15618 bp, 13 predicted proteins | sample 811231 | NCBI WGS metagenome assembly MDTE01 (sample SAMN05326651, study PRJNA326480) | marine metagenome | isolation source: seawater | place: Indian Ocean: Red Sea | collected 2010
ACACAATTGAGCCATAATAAGGCCGATATGCGTACCATTTTTACGCTTGCCGAAGATCGCCCCCAACTACTTACTATCCGTTATGCCTATAAGCACAGTACGAATCTGATAAAGAATACATGGGCTGGCCATTATAACCTTCGTTTTTCTAACTCCGTTTCAGATCTTCAGGGAATCATCAATTATACACAAATTACTATTGTAGCAACTTCAATCTTTACCATAACTCCACTGATATTGTCGATAGTCCATATACTAATGTTCTGGTTTTACCGCGAACAACGGGTGCATTTGCATTATGCGATACTGACTTTTTCTGTCGTACTAGGTGGGATATGTATACTTGGAGATCGATACCTTAATTGGCGGGAAGGAGAGATTTTCGGGTCAGTATTCCTACTAGCAACATGGTCTTATCTTCGTTTTATTTGCACAATTTTTGACCGGTCTAACATCTTGCCATACAAGATCTTTCTTGGGGCCGTCGTTGCATTAACATTCCAAAATTTTAATTTTTGGTCGGCAACCTTTTTGGCTATATACAACCCTCTCGAATTAACCGATATCGTCTTTAATAATCGCAAAGAGTTTTACTACTTATCGATAGCTCCCATTGCACTGCTCTCCCTCTTTTTACTCATGTGGCTCCACCACCCTAAAATGTCCTCTTCCCCACCCAGCTACTGGTCGGCGGGCCTAGTTGCATTCACCAGTTATGCTGGATTCTTCATCTGGGAATCCGATGATTTTTTAGGCTGGGCATGGGCGGCGACAATTTTTCTGGGATCCTGTACTTTACTCTATGTGGTATACAAAGCTGTTCGGCAAAAAGTATTTGGCGCTGCTACTATGGCAATGGGCGTCACAATACAAATCGCTTCTTTTCCTATCTCATTAATAGCCTAGGCAAATGTAGAGGGAACAGGAATCTTGCTTTGGTGGGGAATTTTGATATTCGGCATATTTGCTCTCATTCTGGCAAGTTCCTTCCATCTCGCTCGCATCGTCGGCAGAACAGGCCGACGGCTCGAAGAACAATTGGTCCGAGTCGAAACCTTATCGCAAACCAATCTCGAACAAGAACGAACCCTAAGGCAACGCATGGAAGAGGAACTGGAAGAAGCACATCAACTACAGATTTCCATGCTGCCCAATCACGTACCGGAGCATCCCGCTGCAGAAGTCGACTGAACCATGAAGACAGCCACCGAAGTCGGCGGCGACTATTTCGACTACCGCATCGCAGACGACCACCGACTAACCCTTATTCTCGGCGATGCAACCGGACACGGGATGCAATCTGGCACTCTGGTCACCGCCACAAAGAGCTTGTTCCAAAGTTTAACAAATGAAAAGAACTTAGCCACTACTGTAACCAAAATGTCCCAGAATTTGAAATCCATGAATCTGAAGCGCCTAGGCATGGCCTTGACCTTGATCGAACTCGATGGTCGGAAGTTGAGCTACTGTGCCGCTGGCATTCCTCCAATACTTATATATAGGGCTCAGAAAGACACGGTCGAGGAAGGTCAAACCGGTGGTTTACCCATCGGGCTCAGCACCCGCGGCAGCTACCAGCAAGCCGAAGTAACACTGGACCGAGGAGATGCCGTCTTACTAATGAGCGATGGTTTACCCGAGCGTACCAATGAAGCGAAAGAGGAATTCGGCTATCAACGCGTGCAGGAACTCTTTCTTAATGTCGCCCAGGGAACTCCTACTGAGATCTGTAAACGAATGGCGGCAGGCGGCGATGAATGGGCAGCGGGAAAGGAACAGGACGACGATGTGAGTTTTGTGGCCGTGCGCATTCGTTAACTGCCGTTTGGTTAACGAATTGCCAACCTAGCCTGGGGCGCTCAGCGCTAATGTACAATGGGCTATGCTTTACCCAGGGCCGTGAAATTATCGGCACCTGCATATTGCGTCGCCAGACATCAGCCCGACTTACGAGGTTGATCATCGCTAGTATGCCCGACGGAACAGCCACCACACACTGCAGACACTGGCGCCCCCTCAACAATCGCACTCGCGCAAAGGCTCTCCCTGCCCTTCTGCACCGCAGTTGCCCTCTGACAACCGCGAACAACCCACCTCCGCCGCTTGGTTCCGACGGGGGCTTTTCGTATACTGTCGGGATCCCATATCCAATTGGCGGCAATCTCGCATAACTGCCGGCGGGCGGACCCACCACTGGATTACGCGTCATTTGTCCTGGTAAAACTCTTTTTCATGGACGCTAGGATTGGAAACGCCAGCCTAAAAAGCCGCCTAGCCTTCTCGATAAAAGCAACGACCACACGTTTGAATTAGGCGATTGGCAAACAGCGGAAAATCCTGTCTGTAGACCGTTAGCCTCGCAAGGGAAATACAAATGGAAAAAGACTTTAGTTTTTACCCAAGTATAAACTCCAGCCTCAACTGTCTGAGTGCAGACCAGGTAGAAACCTACAACCAGGATGGCTACCTGAAAAACATACCGCTCTTTGATCCAAACCAAGTAGAGGCGAACCGTGCATACTTTGACGGCCTGCTTGCTTTTGCCCTTGCTCAAGGAAAAAGCAGCTACTCAATCAGTGGTTCCCACGTGGTGTACGGCGGGGTTTATGACTTGGTCACAAGTCCGCAAATCCTCGATCTGGCCGAGGACCTCCTCGGTCCTAATTTTGTCGCTATTGGAGCCCATTACTTTTGCAAATTGCCGCACGACCCCAAAGTGGTATCTTGGCACCAGGATTTTACCTACTGGCCCGTGGATCGGGCAAAGGTGATAACCATCTGGGTGGCGATAGACGATGTCGACCGAGAGAATGCTTGCATACAGGTAGTGCCGGGATCCCATCGCCATGGTCTGCTGCCGTACCGCGAAAGCGACCCCCAGGAGAACAATGTCTTGAACCAGACCGTGGACAATATAGAACAGTACGGCATCCCGGATTGTCTGGAACTGAAAGCCGGGGAGGTTTCCATCCATTCCTGCCTGCTACTGCATGGCTCGGACGCCAACCATTCCGACCGCAGGCGATGTGGTATCGGGATCCGCTATGCAACAATCGATGTCCGTGCCGATGAGACCTTACAGGCTAAAGGGATACTCTGCCGTGGGACAGACCCCGAAGGCAATTGGGCAGATCCACCTCGGCCAACCTTTGATCCTTGAGCGCTTGGAGTATATCATCGAACAAGATCACTATTCCATCCATGATCATTATCCGTTCAGGGAGAACCGAGTGTGCAAAAATGCGAGATCAAAACGCCGAAACACATCCGGCACAATATTCTTCATGCCATCACAGCCATCGCCTTAGCGAGCATTTTCGACCCCAACTATGTCGTGGCCCAAGACGATGCCGACTATGCACCAGGGACGCTCACGCCCACCATCGATCTCGGCTTGCAGGAAGTACCCGTAGAGGTACCGGCCAAATACCAGGATATGGTTCCCGCAGGGCTTACCCTTAACCTGCCGGAAGGGTTTAAAGCAAGCATCTTCGCCGCGGGCCTCGGTAGTCCGCGGGATATCGAATTCAGCCCGGAAGGCGTTCTGCACGTAGCCCTGCGCAGCGGACAGATCATCGCTCTCCCCGATCGCAATCGCGACGGCGTTGCCGACGAACACCTCCTAGTCCTCGACAACCTGCGGGTAAGCGACAGTATCGCCTTTTACAAGGGCGGGATGTATGTCGGCGAGGAGCACCAGGTCATTCGCACCATCGATACTGACAGCGATGGCATCTACGACGAACGCGAAGTTCTCGTTGCCGACCTGCCATGGGAGGCCTGGCACGATACCAAGTCGATCGTCTTTGACGAACAAAATGAAAAACTCTATGTCAGCGTCGGTTCTCCCTGCGATCTGTGCCGCATGGAGCCCGGGTACCAGTTCGAAGCCGATGCCACAACCGATCCTCTACCCTTCCGCGCCGAACGCGGTACGGTCCTCGAGTTCAACGCCGACGGCACCGGCAAGCGAATCTTCGCCACTGGCGTGCGCAACGTCGTGGGGATGGACCTGCACCCACTGACCAACGAACTCTGGGCTACCAACAACGGCCATGACCTTGAGGGGAGATCCAGGCCTCCCGAGTGGATTGACGTGCTGCGAGACGGCGATTTCCAGGGCTATCCCTTTGTGCAGAGCCACCAGGTATGGAACGACTTCAGCCTCGAGCGCTATCGGCCAATGCTGCCTATCACGCATAAGGACACCCTGCTGGCAATGACTCAGGGACCACCCGCTGCTCTTGTACCAGCCCATTGGGCGCCGATGCGGATTCACTTCTACACCGGCAGCCAATTCCCCGAGATCTATCGCAATGCCGCCTTCGTAGCCTTCCACGCCGGCAAGGCGAAACTCTCTTCCCACCCCGGCTACAAAGTACAGGCCTTGTTCAGCGATCCCGACGGCTCGAATGCCCGGCTTGCCGACTTTGTCACCGGCTTCCAGACCGGTACTAGGGTGTCCACGGTCTGGGGTTTCCCCCATGGCGTGACCAGTGACTCCGAGGGCAGCCTTTACATCAGCAGTGATGCTCGGAATCCGGTCATCATTAAGATCACCCATTCCCTGTTGCACGGATCCTGGCAGCATAACCTGCCCTCTTCCGTCGTACTAGGTAATCAAATACGTCTGCAGGCGACCGTCCGCATTGAGCGCTTTGTCGAGGATGGCTCCGAACCACGGGTGACGGCTGACCTGAGTACCTTCGGCGGTCCCACGGAAGTGGAATTGAGATCTATCGGAGATCATCGGTACACATTGGACGTGGAGGGATTAGCCCAGAGCGTGGGCGCCCACACAATTATCGTGCGCATCGAACAGGATACCGGCCATCACACGGAGATTTTGCAATTGGTCGGCAGTTTCGACGTACTTCCCCCTCCGTGGCGCCACGACCTACCGGCCGCCTTGGTCGTCGGTACGGCGACAGACCTTGAAGCCACCCTGCATATCGAGTCCCTTTCCCCTCTCGGGTCGCCTCCGCGGGTCACGGCCGATCTGAGCGCCCTCGGCGGTCCCGTCGACGCATTGCTGGTCACTGCAGGCCCAGATACCTATACGTTGCAGGCGTATGTAGACTTGGACGTGCCGAGTGGCGACCGACTGGTGCGGATCCACTTCGAACAGGAGGTGGACGGATTCGTCTATGGCCACGAGTTTTTACATCGCATCGCAATAGCGCCTCCCGATCTTCGCATTTTCGACGATGTTCTCACCGAGGGCTGGCAACTGCGTAGCAACGACGGCGCTGAGGTCATGGGCACGCTAGCGACAGGTCCAATCTACAATGGGCGCCAGGCCCTGGGCCTACGCCTGGAACAGGAGAGTTTTTTTTCACAATGGTCAACCGAATGGCAAGCCCCGGCGGTGATTGATCCCTCTGGTTTCGCCGGGGTGCGCTTTGCTATCCACACCGGCGAGACGACGTCTCGCGTACCCTCCGCTCTGTCTCTGATCGTCGACGAACTATCTGTCGATCTGCTGCGGGCGCCGTATCTGATCGAGGTCGGACATCCCGAGTGGCAGATAGTCGAAGTTCCATTTGAGGACTTCAGGATCATAAACTACTACCGAGGCCAGAAGGATTTTGTGGTTGAGCATATCAACTCGATCCGCCTGCAGGGCACACTGAGCGGCACTTTATATCTGGACGACATGCGTCTGACAACCACGATTCCAGCTCTGCCTCCCTGGGTGCCCACAGCTGTCTACGAAAAGGCTGACACTCCGGTGCCGGACGAATTCGCCTTGGGACCGAGCTACCCAAACCCCTTCAACGCGGAGGCGATTATCCTCGTCCGGTTACCGGTAGATTCAACGACTCGCCTGTCGGTCTACAACCTGGCAGGGCAGCGGGTCATCGATCTCTTGACCAATCGACTCCAGGCCGGCGCGTACCAAATCCACTGGGACGGGCGCAACGCATCGGGACTCCAACTGGCTACCGGCGTCTATATCCTGCGGCTTGAGACTGATCTCTGGATCGCTAACGAAAAAATACTGTTACTGCGTTGAGTAAACGATTAAAAGCCTATACGGCATGAAAAACACCTAAGAGCAATCGGGCAATTTAGAGCCATGCTTTTGTATGAGTCGAGTACCTGAAAATATTCTCTCGACCCATCCGCAACCAATTCGTCGAGGCCCGTTTCCTTCAACAATGCGGTGGTCTCCTCATGCAACGCTTTAACCTCTACTGTGGACATCAAGTGCTCATAAGAGGCATCCATTAATTCCCTGTTTTCCCATTCTCTCTCCCAAATCAAAATTCCACCTTCTTCGCGATCTTCCATGGGGCGATAACGACGTTTTGCTGGAGCTATCGAGTCGTTGGGTCCAGAATAACCTGGAAGAGGGCATTTCAATTTCCTATAATAGTGAGCGTAATTCAATTATGTCCTGCGTGATCACCCCTTCGCCTTTGGAGGCACCATGACCGAATCGCACCCACCATCAAAACACTTCAAGATTGTCCACTGGGTAGCCTGTGTCTTTCTCTTGCTGATGATGGCTCAACCCACATTCGACAATATACAAACCTTGCTCACCGGGGTCCGTGTCATTGGGGAAATGAGCGTAGAGGTAACATTCTCTAAGATGGTCCTTCATATTCTGGCTATGGTCATCGGCTGGCTGGGATTATGGTGGTTTTTCAAACGCCAGAAGCGAGGCGCATACGTGAGTATCGCCGCCCATATCCTTGGGACGGTCGCTCTAATAACACAGACTCCCGAAATGTTGGAAGTGTTTCCTCCACTCTTTATTGCTGTGTTCTTTGTCATCCTGTTTACGATCGTCCTAGGACCCATTCAGCTGTTCAAAGATGAGTACTCCTAATTGAGTACCCCACATCACTAGCGAACCTATACTTCGGCTCGTCGTGCCCAATCAGATTCTGATCCGACTCTCGGCCTCGCTGCGAGCCTACTTAACACTTACGCGAGTCGAATTCGAAACACTGCATAATGCCGCCGTAGATTCCTCCTGACAAGCAATAGCCCCAAACTTGGATTAGTTCGGGGCTATTGCTTGTGTGGTCCTAGTGGATTTCGTACAATCAGCACCCCATAGTCGGCCGTGTATTCTGCAAGGCCGGCGAAGGCGTCAAACCTTTGGCAGGAGGTTTTCTCAGGTGCCCACTACAAATCAATACATCCGGCCAGAGACGCTAAACCCCAGCACCCGAGCGAGCTCAAACTATTCCCCAATAGTCGATTTCGATTCAGCCTCATATCACAACGCAACATTGTACACCGGTTTAGCACTTGTAAGGAGACATCGCTAATGGTTTTTTTCAGGACATTAGTAATCGGGGCGCTCCTCTTAGCGGCAACACCCGCACGCAGCATCGTATCTGAACCAACGCCTTCCCAAATCCACAACAACACGATCGCCATTGCCGTACCTCTCTCCAATATTTCTATCGATGGCGACCTATCGGACTGGCCAAACGATCTGCCGATCTATAAGCTACGCGAACGCGAATACGCATTGAGTCCGGTCGATGCAAACGGTGCCTTATTGGACACCAGTGCCGACTGCAGTCCGCATTTTCGCGTCGGCTACAACCTGCAAGATCAATCTATTTACGTAGCGATTGAAACTCGCGACGATACGCTCTTTGCAGAAGACGCCTCAGTGGTGTATTTGCATACGACACTCGAACCAGGCAAAGAGCCGCTTCGTTATTATCGAGAGTACCATAGTGAGGGGCCAACGGTCTCTAATATGGGATTCTTTGATGATCTATTTTTTAGTAAGGAGCGTCTTGCCAAGAGCGGTATCCGATCGGCAGTTAGCAGAGACGGTGATACCACGGTATATGAATGGGGTTTAAAATTATCTTCATCAGACACGGAGAAAATCAGCACCAATCAAGATACTCGATTTCTTTTTAATATCGGCGTGCGGGATGTTGACAACAAAGACGGTTGGTTTTCTCTCGGGTGGAGTCAAATACCCGATAAGAAAATCGATGTGGCATTACTGGGCTCACTTAGATTTACCACCCAACGTTCCATGCTTGTCCACTTCGAGGGAACGTTGCTGGCAGAGGATAAGACACCGCTGCCAGCAATGAAGATACGCTTCGAAAATGATCAAGGTTCCTGGGTGAACGAAGTAATAACAGGCGCCGAAGGGCACTTCAGTACCTGGTCTCCACCAGGAAACATCCAGATCACCGTCAGAGGTCTTGCAACAGCAGATACTGTACTTGTAAAAGCCAGTCCCGGCACCCGGCATAGATTAAATTTGACAGCCCCTTACTTCTCTTTACCTATTCGACCCGTGATAGTATCGGCTCATGAACGCCACCAGTTGCGTTTTCTCTTAGAAGGGGCTCGCTTCCGAATTGGTGACGACCCGTCCTGGTCTGCTTCAGATTATGACGATAGCGATTGGGAATCATTCGACATTGCACAACCGGAATTCAATGCCCCGCAACAATCTAATGTGATATGGGTACGCCAGCACCTAATCGCCGAGTCTGAAAGCAGCGGTATCCCTCTCGTCATCTCCAACAATATAGACTCCGGCCGCAATCCATTCAGCATGGAAAGAAACATGTCAACCACGTATTTTTTGAATGGGAGCAGGTTGTCGAATTTTAATCCAAGCACTATTGATACCCGAGCGCTTTTAAACCTTGATGACGAGAAGCCCCAATTGCTCGCCGCCAGGTTCTACTTTGGCACCAAAAAAATAGAAACTCAAAGCTGGCGTTATAATTTCCGCCTTGATCCAGCTACGTCAGTACAGGAAGCAATCCGTTGGACACGTTCCAATATTACCTACACGTCGCTTTTTGTTGGCATGCCGTTGATTTTATCAATCGTGCACTCATTGATGTTTTGGTTTTATCGGAAGCAGCGAGAGCATATTTTTTATGCAATCCTACTTTTCAATATTGCTATTGGCCCCGCCTTGGTCGCAGGCAACGCATATTTCAATTGGGGAAATCACGTTGTTTCTTTGGTTCACGCAAGTATCGCTCTGGTAGGACCATGGGCACTCGTGCGGCTCATACGGGAAATTTTTCATCAGCCGGATTCCCGGGCCTACAGTATATTTCTCGGTTCCAGCGTTGCGATGTGCCTGCTCTTCGCCGGCCACTCAGGCGCCCTTTTTTTGGCCTATACTGACCCTTTTGAGCTTGGTAAATCCACTATGGAGGGGCTACATGCCTACTATAGGATAACTCTCCCTCTTTCGCTTGTAGTGCTTGCTATCACTCTTATGGTTTGGCGTCGGATGAAAAATCCGACGTTACAGCTCGCTTCATGGTCTGCTCTTTTGGTTGCTTTATCAACCAACGTTTCTTCGCTTATACCAAGTCTCTATGAGTTTAACCTGGGAATCCCACTCGCATCGGCTACAATAGCTCTCGGCTGCTACCTGCTTGTCCATTCACTCTATCGAGCATTTCGCGAACATATGTTTGGGGCTAGTACTGTCACTGCGGGTGTGACAGTCTACTTTCTTTCACTTTATGGTTCATTGTTTCTTATTGTCGGATCTATGCTCTCACCGACACTGGAGGCGTTATTAGCCAATATAGAAGAACCAGCTACTGTTCTCACGCTAACACTGGCCGTCGGCAACTTTGCTCTCATTGGTGCTGGTTCCTTCCATCTCGCCCGAATAGTCGGACGAACAGGACATCGGCTTGAAGGGGAGCTTATCCGCGTTGAGACATTATCGAAAACCAATCTTGAGCAGGAGCGCGCACTTAGACAGCGCATGGAAGAGGAATTGGAAGAAGCACATCAACTCCAGATTTCCATGCTGCCGAATCACGTACCGGAGCATCCCGCCGCAGAAGTAGACTGGGCCATGAAGACAGCCACCGAGGTCGGCGGCGACTATTTCGACTACCGCATCGCTGACGACGATCGACTAACCCTGGTCCTGGGCGACGCAACCGGACATGGAATGCAAGCAGGCACGCTGGTGACTGCCACCAAGAGCCTCTTTCAGAGCTTGACGACAGATAAAAACCTCGCCGATACGGTCTCTAAGATGTCGGCAAGCCTGAAATCGATGAACTTGAACCGCCTGGGCATGGCGCTAACGATGGTGGAACTCGACGGCCATCGGCTAAGGTACTGTGCCGCTGGCATACCTCCGATTCTCATATACCGAGCTAAAAACGACATGGTCGAGGAAGGTGAAACCGGCGGTTTGCCCCTCGGTCTGACCACGCGCGGTAGCTACCAGCAAACCGAATTGACTTTGGAATCTGGCGACGCCTTTTTGCTAATGAGCGACGGCCTTCCCGAACGCATCAATGAAGCAGAAGAGGAATTCGGATATCAGCGCGTACAAGAACTTTTTCACAAAGTGGCTAAGGACACCCCCGCTGAAGTCTGTAGAAAGATGGCCGCAGCTGGCGACGCATGGGCCGATGGCAAAGAACAGGACGACGATGTGAGCTTCTTGGCGGTACGAATTCGCTAGCAGGAGATTGGTTGACGAATCGCCAACTCAGCCTTGAGTGCAATGGAATATGGGCAAGGCCAAACGCTTAAATCTGGGCCGTAATTCTCAAGCGCTCTGATCTCGTCAGATACCAACCCAACTGATGAAGTTTTCCATCAACGCCATACCAGACGAACCCACACGGTGGCAGTACGCCCCCCTGTCCTACTGCCACCCTGAATACTGCAGACTCCATCAAAAGGCCAGTCCTCGCTTGGATACGACGGAATTTCCTTGTGTGGCGGCAACCATTTGCGTATGGTACCCGCCTATTCCTCGCCCACATTTCCGTACCGGGCGACACAATCTTCTAACCTTTGGCAGGAGGTTTTCTGTGAAACGTCTAACGTCCATCTTAACGCTTCTCGTTGTTCCAATCACAACCCTCACAGCTAATGCTGGCGAGAAAGAGGACCGAGAGGCCATTCGAGCCTTATTCCACCAGGAGCAAGAGGGCCATGGACTCGGCAATTAACAAATGGTTCGCTCTGCTCATTGGGATGATTTTTACATTGTTCGAACCCCACGAAAAAATGATGTGCCACGATATATGTTGAGTGAGATCCAATCAGGAGATGACTACTTTAGCCGTTTTAGCTATGAGCCATTTAACCCTGAAGCTGGTGTACGATTCACAAGTGAAGTAAATCACATAAGTGTAAACGGCGATGTCGCACTTGCAATCACGCAGTTCCGTTTTCAGGGAAAATCTCCCGACGGCGGTCGCTTCGACCGTGGCTGGCAAACGATGTGAATAGCCGAAAAACGAAATGGCGTATGGAAGTGGAAGAGCGCGACAGGCGGATTCGAAGGCTACGTAGAAACTTGGCCCGCTCCACCGAAGACCGAAAACGCTGAGTAACCGTTTGAAATCTGACTTTTCACACTCCTGTATTTCATACCACTAAAGTGCTTTATTTTGATATTGTATTCATAAGGAGATTGATCATGCTTTTTCGTGTGAACTGGAAAATTAAAGAAGAGAATTGGCACGAAGTCGTTCAACGTTTTCTGTCGATGGCAGACAATCCGAACTACGATCTACCAGAAGGATTGACATTGGTTGGTCGCTGGCACAATACGGCCGGACGAGACGGAACACAGATATTCAAGACCAATGACATCATGCTCCTACATCAATGGCTCATGAATTGGAATGACAGGCTTAGTTTTGAAGTAGATGCTGTAGTCGAGGATGAAGAGGCTGGCGCGCTTTGCGTTGAGATGATGAGCCGAATCTAATCACAACCTAATCCTCTTTCAGTTTAACATAAGCCCCCGTCGCTTGGATGCGACGGGGGCTTATCCTGTGTGGTTCTATCTGATTTCGTACAATCAACGCTCGATAATCGGCCTTTTTTGCCAGGCCGACTATTACTTCTATACCAAACGAGCCGAACGCCACTCCCCCTACTACCTGTGAACCCGTCTACAGCAACTGCACGCTTTTGATGGCCGCAACCCGAGCACCATAAGTAGCTTGGAAGAGGACTTTTGAATTTCCCATTCTTTTCTCGCGATATAGATCGCCAAAGGTCGTCATGGACTGGATCGAGCCACCTCGCGCTCGGGCCGCCGTATATTGGGTCCCGCTTTTGTATTGACGAAGCGCCGCTCGCGATTGGGATTGCGCCAACTGCGCACGCCGTGCGTCGTCGAAGCAGTATACATGATCACCGTCCCTGCAACCCCCTGCATATGTTTGACCTGTGGCAGGTCACAGCTGGTTTGCCTCGGGCGCGGCAGCGGCAGCCGTGCTTTGTGGCTTCCTGGGATTAGCATCAGTCCGCCGTCACCGGTCGCCGTCTCGACGTCTTGGAGCAACCAACCGATGTTCACCTGCTCCGTACGAGGCTGGCCGTCCTGGAAATGATAGTTATGGCCTGCGCCGTAAAACCAGCCGCCGTGCAGGGGCTGGCCGGCCGCCCCATCTCGGCTGACTATGGTGTAGCAGGTCGTCATTACGAAGCCTGGGTCGATCATCCACTTCAGCCGCGCGTTCACGATCGGATTGTCGATCATGCGGCGAAAACCATCGCTAAAGGGTGAAGGATGGGTCCAGGTCTGCGAGATCCGCTCTTCATTGCAACGCGTACCCGGGGCCGGGGCTATGAGCTGCGAACAGCCCTCGTACTCCGGGTACTCACCCACGACACTACTCGAGAGGCCAACCGGCCGACGATTGGCTTCGGCGAAGGGCGAGTCGAGCGCTTCATTGCACTGCGCTAACCACTCGCGGTCCATCACCCCAGGTAATACCAGGTACCCTCTTAGATCCCAGAACCATACCTCCTCGTGGTCAGGAGCGTCCGGGCGCGAGTTGACGCCCAGCAGCGAGGGTGCCAGTTGCTCCTGGTTACTGAGGGGTTGGCCGTCGTGGCCGAAGCCGCGTGGTGGGCCGGCCACTAGCGCTCGGCGCGCCGGCGTGAGCTCGTCCAGCCAACTACCCGCACCCGGCGCGCCGTGGCCGAAGGCCCCCCCTGGGTAGCGGGAGTCGTCGCAAAAGATGCACTCCTGTATAGAAGAGCCCGGAGCGGCGCCGACCAGCGTGGTGGCAACCGCGAGCAGACAGTCGCCAGCGCGGAGCTGCACGCGTACCGTCGCCCCGAGTTCCTCGGCGCGCGCCATGCTCGGGGGCGGCTGGACGTTGGACTTGTGAGAGGCGGGGCACACCACTATACAGCTCTCGCCCACCGCCCACAGCGCGCGTAACCCCCAGACGCACACCCGGTCGGGTCGGCTGTTCGTGTCGTAACCTAGACGGCGCTGCTCATTTACTGTCAGATCATTGGCCCACTCCCCTTCTTCGGTCAAGCGGCGCGAGGGCCGATCCAGCTCAAACTTGGTCGTGTGGAACTCCTGTTCCTTCCCTTCGCTACCATCGTACGCTGCGCGGTGCCACAGGGGTAACTCGCCCCCAGCCAGCTGATCAATCGCAGCCAGCAAGTCCGGATTCTCAACTAGAGCGGCGGGTGTGGCACGTGCCGCTGCCGCCGCGCCAAGCAGGCTTGGGAGAAGGATATAACCATCGAGTTCAAAGGCCCACTTCTGCTCCTTGGTCATCTGCTCCATGGGCTCGCTCCGTGGTCATCGAAGAGATATTTTTCCGTTTCAGTCATGAAATAACCCTTTCTTTCACAGCTAGTCGCATTAGCGATTTGAGTTCCTTCGTGGAAGAAAATACGGTCCAGGTTTAGACGCGGAAATTCGCTACTCTGCGTTTTGCCTTTCATCAGAGGACTTCTATAGGAACTAAGAAAGACCCACACCCCAACTGGGTCAACTATCGGTGATCACGCCTTGGGTGACCTTTTCAGGACAAATAATATTGCGGAAGAAACCAGCAAAGACAATGAGTGAGGGGCAGTACTTACCCCCTCATTCAAGTACAATATAACTGGCCCGAAGTCGTAGCAGGGCCGGGTGAAAGCAGACAGAGCAACTTCCCGGCTCCACTGCCCCCCCTACACCGACCTTTGCAAGATTTGGCTATCTAAGATTAGATCATCCCAACTCGCTGCCGCCGTTATAAGCAAGGCTTGTCTACCAATGGGGGCTAATGCCGTTCACTCGGCGGCAAACAGTCCGAGCACACGCCCCAATGACTTGACCTGACTCCCTAAAAGGGCCTTTATGTTCCCTATACATCCGGCGCAGACAACCCGACTCACCAGGGGTGCCACACGCGTTACGCACTCGCCAGATACCGCGACTCGAATCGCGCCCGGGAGTCCAAACCGTATGTGCCTGCTTCCGCGGCGACGCCGACACCGCGATGCAGAGCTTCGACTATAACTTTTTTCGAACTGCTTTTTTTATAAAGGAATCGATATCGTGACTGCCACCACTCAGACATGGCCCGTCGGGAACCGTAAACAACTGCTCTTCGATCACCGTTTCATCGAGTCGTCTGCGGGCGTGCAGCACACCGTCAATCCCCCGGTTCAGTCCACACCCGTCAAGCCGCCGCTTCTCTCGGGTCATCACGCCCGTCACTTCTTGAGCGTGCTCGATGTCGACGGGCGTTTCTGGATGTACTACCATCTCAGACCCGATCAAACGCGCGAGCGCGATTGCGTCAACAGCAAGTTCTGCCTAGCGTTCTCAGACGACGGCATCGAATGGGAGCCGGCGCCGGCCGACCAGTTTGAGGTGAATGGATCGACGCGGAACAACGTGGTTATGCCCGGTGCCCTTGGCACACCGTTCATCGATCCCCAGCAGACCTGCGGCAGTAGATTCTGGTTCGCGGGCACACTGGGAGAACGCACCGAACTGCCGATCTGGGACGAGGCCCGAAATACGTACTTCGGCGGGGACGATGCCGACGACGGCACCCGTAAAGTTCACGCTGCGGTGTACCTGTGTCACTCGGAGGACGGCCTGTCGTGGCGACGGCAGCGCAGCGGTGTCGTGGTTCCTTTTCGCTGCGACACACAGAATCAGGTCCTCTACGATGCCCGTGCCGGTGCCTATGTCGCCTATCTGCGTGGGGCCTCGCCGGAACCAGGTCGACGACGGACAGTGGCGCGGGTGACATCTCCCTCGCTCACTCAACTGCCCTTCGACTTTTGCGAGGATCCGACACTGCCCAGAAGCCCGGAGGGCCTCTTCGACCGCATGCCCCCGCAATGCGCCCCGGTGATCATGGCGGGGGACGATCGCGATCCGCCGGCCACTGATGTCTACACGCCCTGCGTCAATCCCTACGAGTGGGCCGACGACGCTTTCTTTGCGTTCCCGGCGATGTACCGACACTACGAGGATCAGAACAGCTATGGGCGGGACGGGCGCGGGCAATTTGTCAACGACGGCATGGTGGACGTGCAGCTTGCCCTAAGCCGAGACGGCGTCACGTTCGACCGCATCCGCACTCCATACGTGGGCCTCGGTATGCCGGGTGAGCCGCAGCGAGGCGGCATGGTCTACATGGGCGTTGGACTGGTACGACGGGGCAATTACATCTACCAGTATTTCGGCGAGGGAGCAAGCCCCCACGGTCACCACGATGACAATGTGCAGCTCTGGCAGGCGAAGCAGCGCTTGGATGGTTTCGTTTCGGTGGACGCGGGTCCGGACGGCGGATGGCTCGTTACACCACCAATCGAATTTGCGGGGAACCGTCTTCGGTTGAACAT
>MDTE01071165.1_pt1 | contig 15617 bp, 10 predicted proteins | sample 811231 | NCBI WGS metagenome assembly MDTE01 (sample SAMN05326651, study PRJNA326480) | marine metagenome | isolation source: seawater | place: Indian Ocean: Red Sea | collected 2010
AACGGACGAGATTGCTCACGTGGCAGGATCCATACAACGAAACGCGGTCAGGCACATGTCGTCGCTCTGGTCACGGTTGGCACAATGGATTTCGACATCGCCAACGATGGCCTGGATCATGGTGTCGAGTTCGGCTGGAGCCCGGGACAGGCTCTCCTGCAGCCGCTCGGTACCATAGATCTCGTTGTCACCGTTCATGGCTTCGGTCACACCGTCGGTGAACATCAGCCAGGTGTCACCGGGACCCAACTGGTGTTGTTGTTGTTGGAATTCCTGGTCGGGCACAATTCCCAACGGCATGCCGGGGAATTCGGAGATCACTTCCGAGATGGACCCGTCGGCGTGACGGACCAGTGGCGGCAGGTGGCCGGCATTGGCGAGGGTGACCTGGCGGGTGGCCGGATCGACAACGATCAGGACACAGGTGATGAATCGGTGTCCGAGTCCGCTGGTGGAGATGTCGCGGTTCAGGTCCGAGAGAGCCTGGCCGAGGTCGGGTTGGCTGAGCAGGTGGTACCGCGTGGCGGAATAGAGCCGGGCCATCAGCAGGGCGGCCGGGATGCCCTTGCCGGCGACATCGGCGACGGCGACAGCGATCCGACCGTCTGGCAATTCGATGTAGTCGAAATAGTCACCACCGACGCGGTGGGCCGCCTCGTAATAGTCACAGAAATCCAGTCCGTCAGCCTGGGGCCTCTTGTTGGGCAGGAAGCCCAACTGGACCTGGGTGGCGAATTCGAGCTCGCGTTCCAGGTCACGTTGCTTGAGCACCTCGGCGTGCAGCGAGGCGTTTTGGATGGCCAGGGCTCCCTGGGTGGCGACCCCGACCAGCACGTCCAGGTCGCTCTCGGAAAAAGGCAATGTGACATCACGGCTGGCCAGTTGGACCAGGCCCAATGCCTCGCCGTCAACACCCAACAACGGGGCGCACATCATCGAACGGAGTCGCATGCCGGCGATGCTCTGACTGCTGAGAAACCGGTTGTCCCCCATCACGTCGGCGCTGAGAATTGCTTCTCCGGTGTTCATCGCCTCCCGGACGATCGTGAGGCTGATCGATGGGGTGCGATCCGGGGTGTCGGAGCGGTTGCGGGTGGCACGGATGACGGGATTGGCGCTCTTGTCTTCCTTGAGCAGGACGAACCCCTCCTCGGCCTGTGGAAAGATCTCAAAAAGTCCGTCGAGCATCCGGGTGAGGACCACGTCGAACTCGAGCACCTGGCCGAGGTTCTTGGAAATCTCGAGCACCGCCTGCAGTTTGGCTTCCGGATCTGCCGCGACGTAGTCGCGGCGGATCGTGCTCATGCTGAGCTTGGAAAGAATGGAGGAGGAGGAGGAGTCGTCATCAACAGGCTCCACCCCCACGGCGAAGTAGCGGCTGTTGTCGCTGTCGTGTTCCAGTGGGGCTGGCGGAGTGGGCTGCTGCTCGGGCCGGTCCTGGTGGAATCGGAACTCGAAATCACAAAGTGTGATCGCGTCGTTTTCGTGGAGCTCGGTCGGCTGGTCGACAAGGCGACCGTTGATCAGGGTCCCGTTGCGGCTCTTGAGGTCCTCGAGAAAGTAGTGTCCGTGGCTTCGCAGGATCTGCGCATGGTGCCGGCTGACGGCCTCGTTGTCGAGCACGATGTGGCTGCTGGGGTGTCGACCGAAGACGGTCCGTTCGGCTTCGAGTTCGCGCAGGCTCCACGGAGTGCGGTCCTGCTGGGTGGTGAGATAGGCCAATGCTGAACTTTCGGTTGGGCCGCGGGGCTCGCGGTTCCGATCGAATGACTCGGGGTCATCATACGGAGGGGCTGGCGCGGTGGTCAATTCGGCTCGGCGTCAGCATCCGTCTCGGTGTTGCGAAAGAAATCCTCGAGTCCCTGCCGGATCTCCAGCTTGGAGTGCTCGCGGTTGTTGGTGATCGTGTTGCGGATGAGTTGTTCCATTTCCACGGCGAGATAGTCGCGGAGTGGAAAAAGCAACTCGGCAATCACGTCCTGGGATTCTTCGTAATGGCCGTCGTAACTGGCGATGACGGCCCGGCCGGCCAGTCCACTGGCCACCAGGTCGGGTTCGGTTTCACCGGCCAGCACGAGTTCTTCGAAAATCGGCCGGGCTTCTTCGATCTCGAGGTGTCTCAGGTGGTGCATTGCCAGGCGGTACTTGGCCTGGTTGACAAAGAGCGTCTCGTCCGGGTGATGGTCGATTACTGCACGCCAGGCTGACGCTGTGTCGACCATGATGGCGTAGAAGAATTGCTTCTCGACCTGGTTTTCACGGGACACCTGGCTGGTCTTATTTGGCGGGACATTGAGTGGGCTGATCGGGCGGGACAGCATTGAAATGCCCGCGGCAAGCACACTGGCAGCCAGGCACGCGGCTGGCCACAGCAGCCAGCTCTTGTGGCGCTGCCAGTCGATGTCGGACAGGTTCCCGAGCAGACGAGACCAGGGGGACACCTGGGGTTCGTAATCGATCCAGTCGGTTGCGATGCCGCCCTGGCCGCCCCCAAGTCGTCGCTGCAGCGTGTCGAGTTCATCGAGCAACGTGGTGGCGTTCGGCACCCGGTCGTCGGGATCCTTGGCCATCATGCGATGGACCAGGTCGCACAATCGGCGCGGGAGGTCGGTGCGCTGGGCTGCCAGTGGGCTGGGCGTCTTGTTGACGTGCTGCACGGCCACGCTGATGGCGGTTTCACCACGAAACGGTGGCCGACCGGCGAGCAGGTGGTAACAGGTGACACCGAGCGAGTAGATGTCGCTGCGGTGGTCGACCCGAGATCCGTTGACCTGCTCGGGACTCATGTACAGCGGGGTTCCCATCGTGGTGCCGGCCTGGGTCAGCGTCAGGCTGTTGTTGTCAGCTTCGGGGCTCAACTGGGCCAGCCCGAAGTCGGTGACTTTGACGGTTCCTTGCCGGGTCAACAGAATGTTCTCGGGCTTGATGTCCCGGTGCACGATCCCGGCCTCGGCCGCCGCTTTCAGTGCCAGTGCGACCTGTCGAACGATGTGCACGGCGACGGCCGCTTCAGGGGGACCCTTTCGGCTGATGAACTCGCGGAGGTTGACGCCCTGGACATACTCCTGGGCAATGTAGTGCAGCCCGTCCTGGTCACCGACACCAAAGACCTGGACGATATTGTTGTGGTTCAGTCCTGCGGCCGCGGTGGCTTCGCGGGCAAAACGTTCCAGATGAGTGTCGTCGGCCAGCAGATCCGGCCGCAGTACTTTCAATGCGACCTTTCGTTTGAGAGAGATCTGTTCGGCCAGGTAGACGTTGGCCATGCCGCCACTGCCGAGGATTCTCAGCAGATGAAAATCTCCCAACACCGAACCACCCAGTTCCGCTGGATTGCCCATTGGGACCTGGCCCGAGCCTTCGGCGGCCGCCTGGGATGGATCCTGGAGTTGGAATCCGCTGTCGTTAGTGCCGCCGTCAAATTCTACGGTGTCGTCGGACGGCTCTGGTGGAGTCGACATGGAAGGCTGTCTCGGGATGATGGTCGTCTACTGATCATAGGTTCCTCTTCAAATGGCTGCCAAGTCCCTGTCTTCCGGTTTGGTTTCTCGTCCACCTGGTGCTGGCTAGACTAGGTGCGTTGTTGCGTTCCATTTTTTCTGGAAAAACGTGTGCCATGTCCGATCTTCCCCGCACTCTTGGTGAACTCCGTGCGAGCGGTTACCAGTCGCGGAGCGTCAAGGATGAGATGCGAGCCAACCTGTTGCAGCGGCTGGTTGCGGGCTCGCCGTTGTTTCCCGGAATCCTCGGTTTCGACGAGACGGTGATTCCCCAGGTTCAAAACGCCATCCTCTCGCAGCATGACATGCTCTTTTTGGGCCTGCGTGGGCAGGGAAAGACCCGGATGCTGAGGATGTTGGTGGCTTTGCTCGACGAGGCGATCCCGGTTGTGGCCGGTTCGGAGATGCACGACGATCCCCTGCGACCGGTTTCGAAATTCGCGAGGGAACGGATTGCGAGCGAGGGAGACGGATGTCCGGTGGAGTGGCTCGGCCGGGAGGATCGCTACAACGAAAAGTTGGCAACCCCGGACGTGACGATTGCGGACTTGGTCGGAGAGATCGACCTGATCAAGCATGCCGAGGGGCAACATCTCTCCAACGAGGACGTGCTCCATTTTGGGCTGGTGCCGCGCAGCCACCGCGGAATTTTCTGCATGAATGAGTTGCCCGACCTGAGTCCAAAGATCCAGGTGGGGTTGTTCAACGTGCTCGAAGAGCGTGACGTGCAGATCCGGGGGTTTCCTGTCCGACTGGACCTGGACCTGTGCATGGTCTTCAGCGCCAATCCCGAGGACTACACCAACCGTGGTCGGCTGGTGACACCGCTGAAGGACCGGATCGGGAGCGTGATCAGGACCCATTACCCGCCGACGCGGGAAATTGGTGTCAGGATCACCGATGAGAACGCCTGGGTGAAACGCGATGGACCAGTCGAGGTACTGGTCCCGTGCTGGATCAAGGATGTGGTCGAGGAGTTTGCGAGGCTGGCTCGCAGTAGCCCTCACGTCAACCAGCAATCGGGCGTGAGCGTGCGGATGTCGATGGCCAACATGGAGAATGTGGTTTCCAGTGCGGAACGCCGTGCCGTGGTGTTGGACCAGCAGTCCGAAGTGGTTCGGGTCAGTGACCTGATGGCTGTTCGGGCCAGTTCCCGTGGCAAGATGGAATTGACGATGAGCGAGGAACCCGGGGAGGAGGATGGGTTGGTGGCACGTTTGATCGGGGAGGCCGTGCGAAACGTGTTCGACCTGGGCTTGTCGACCCGGCAATTCCGCGACGTGGTCGAGTATTTCGAGACGGGGGCGCCGGTGTCTGTCGGGGATGCCGCGTCAGCCGATGACCTGTTGGGCCAGGTGGCGACGATTCCCGGGTTTGTCGAACGGCTTGATGAACTCGTTGTGCAAGCCGATCCGGAATTGCATGAGCGGCTTGGTTCGGACGAGACGCGTCGGCAGTCGGCCCGGGCCAGCATGGCGGAATTTGTGCTCGAGGCGTTGCATTGCCACAATCGCCTGAACAAGGTGTCCGGTTCGGGGATGTCGCAGTACGAGAGTTAGCCTGCCCGCGGTTTCCATCTTGCGGCCACTCGGGAGGCCGTATTACCCTGACGTCTGGACGTTGCTGGTGGGCGGGCCAGCCGAGCGGGGACGTGGAGTGCCAGGACCGGTCCGCGTTCCAATGACGCACCCGTTTCGAAGAGCGGTTCATGCCCCCATTTGACCTCGGTGAGTTTCTCGACCGACTCGAACGCAGCGACCTGCTGACGCGGGATGATCTCGCTGCGTTGCAGGTGGAGATCGATCCGGTGCGGGACGCGGTGCAGGTCGAGCCGCTCGGTCGCAAGCTGGTACGACGTGGGCAGTTGACCGGCTGGCAGTTGCAGATGCTGCTTTCGGGCCGTGATGCGTTTCACCTGGGAAATTACCGGCTGCTCGACTTGCTCGGCCGGGGTGGCATGGGGACCGTGTTCAAGGCCGAGCACGTGGTGTTGGGACGTGTGGTTGCGGTGAAAGTGATGGCCCGGCGGCTGGTGAAGAGTGCCAGCCACGTGGCAAGGTTTCAGCAGGAGATCCAGGCCGTCGCGGCGATCGACCACCCCAACGTGGTGCGAGCGATCGATGCGGAGAGCGTTGACGATGACCATTTTCTGGTGATGGAGTATGTCGACGGAGCCAACCTGGGCTCGATCGCCGAGCGCCGAGGACGCCTGGCGGTGGGCGAGGCGTGTGAGTTTATCCGCCAGGCGGCCCTGGGATTGTCGGCGGCTCACCAGCAGGGCCTGGTGCATCGAGATCTCAAGCCCTCGAACTTGATGTTGACCTGGACGGCTGACAGCCAGCCATTGGTGAAAATCCTGGACATGGGCTTGGCTCGATTTGCGGATGCTGAACAGGCAGAGGGAGGGTTGACCAAGACCGGACAGATGATGGGGACGCCCGACTACATGTCACCGGAACAGGCGTGGGACACCAAGGCGGTGGACATCCGTGGCGACATCTACAGTCTCGGCTGCACGCTGTTCCGTTTCCTGGTCGGGGCGCCGCCTTTCCAAGGAGAAAATCCCTTCCAGACGTTGATGGTTCGTACCAACCTGGCTGCTCCCACGCTCAGGTCGATCGATCCAGAACTGCCCCGCGGGCTGGAGGCGGTTGTCGCGAAAATGTTGCGTCGTGACGTGGCGGAGCGGTATGGGGATCCTGCCGAGGTCGCCGAGGCACTGACGGAATTTTCCTCGCCACCGACCCGTCGGGATGTCGAGGATTCACCGGCAGTCGAGCCGGCCGCGTCACTGACGCTTTCCGACGCAATGGAACAACCGACCCAGGTGGCTGGCGGCAGCCTTGAACAGTTCCTGGAATCGGTTCGCCCGGAACCACAGCAGTCGACCGACGACCGCGATGGCCAGGCTGCGGCTTCACCAGGTCGCAATCGCCTGGCCCTGGGAGGGCTGGCGGCGGTGGTGCTGGGGGTGGTGCTGACCTGGTGGCTGGTGGCCAATCCGGGTTCCACCACGGGAGACCCGGATGTGGTGGACAACCCGTCACCCCCGCCGGTGGACGGCCTGAGTGTGGTCAGGCACCCGGAGCAGGTGATCGACGAGGAACAGTTGTTCGAACTGCGGTTGCTGGGCGAGTCGCATCGGTTGGCCGAACGGCTGGGAGATCCGGGTTTTGAATTGCGGATCCGGCCGGGTGGTCCCGCGGGAGTCACGGTTGACAGAAATGCGAAACTGACGTGGACACCCCAGGAGAGCGACGGTCCGGGACGGCACACGATCGTCGTGGAGAGCCGGGATGCCTCGGACTCGAACTGGCAACCGTTGTCCGAGGCCGTCGTACTTGTCCGCGAGGTGGACAGGCCACCCCATCTTGAGTCACCCGGCGTGGTCCGCGTGGATGAACTCCAGGAAATGACTGTCCAGTTGGCAGCCACCGATCCCGATCGACCCGCCAACGTCATCGAATACACGCTGGGCAACGATGCCCCCACAGGAATGGTGCTCGATCGTCGGACCGGCCGGTTGAGTTGGACACCGACGGAGCAACAGGGGCCGGGAGAGTTCACGGTCACCGTGCGGGCGACGGCCTTTGATTCTGAAGTGATCGATCCGGTTCGCCAACGCGCCGAGTCGACGCTTGTTGTGTCAGTCCGGGAAGTGGATCAGCCTCCCCGTTTGCGATCGATTCCGAGCCTGTCGATGCGAGTGGGACAAAGCCTGCGATTGCGGGTTCGAGCTGACGATCCTGATGAACCACCCGGGCCGGTTCGTTTCAGTCTGCAGGGCCAGGTTCCGGCTGGCGCGGCGATCGACCCCATCACCGGTATTTTCACCTGGGCGCCTCGGGCGACTCAGGCGCCGCGGGGGTGGCGAGTTCGAGTGCGGGTCGCCTCGGCTGCCAACGACGAACTGTACGACGAGGGATTGCTGTTGCTTGTCGTGAGACCGGCTCGGGTGACTGCCCGTGGCGAGGTGGTTCCTTCTCCAGCCGAACGGAAATCGGCGGCGGCCGATGTCCTGGACGTGTTCCGGCCATTGCTGGCCCAGGCGCGCACGCCACTGGCTCGATCCCGGCTGGCGGTTGACGTCATGGAGCAGGCCCGCGAGACGACTGATTCGGCCCGTGCCTATTCCCTGTTCGATTTTGCCTTCGAGACCGCTCTGCGTGGTCGACAGACGGCGGTGGCTTTGCAGGTTGCCCGGGCCTGGCAGCGGCGGTTCCAGATTGACCCGGTCGCCCTGACACTCAAGGCCTTTGGCGTGCTGAACCTCACGACCCTCAACTCCGCCGCCCGGGCCGAGATCAGCGAGGAGGCGTTGCGGGTGTTTGTGCCAGCGGTCAATGCAGGACGGTTGTCGGAGGCCAGGAAATTGTTGGGGCTCGCCGTGGGGGCGGTCCGGGGGGATCCGGACGAGGTGGCTCGGATCACCACCGCCGTGGAACTGTTGAAGCAGGTCGTGATGGAAAACACGGCCGGAGTGAACAAGCCGCTGAAATTGACGTCCAAGGGGAAGGTCGCGTTGGGCGGACTTGGCAACCAGTTGAAGCGTTTGCGGTTCACTCCCCTGTTCCGGGACGCTGCGAAAATGAGTTTCGTTCGGCACGGCGATGACAAGAGTGATGATCTCACGGATCTGGGACGCAGCCTGTGGACGGTGTCCGGTGGCGATGTCCGGCTGGAGACGGCTGCACGAGACGGGGCGAGCGGGTTCTGGGACAAATCGGACTCATTGAAAAACTTCCGGTTGCGGGCACTTCTGGCGGTCGACACGACCACCGGGTCGCTGTTGATTGGTGGGCCAGCCAGTGGCCGGTTCGATGGACTGCAACTGGAATTGGCACCTGCTGGGCTGTGCCGGTTGTTTCACCGCGGTTCGCGAATGGCCGTGGCCGGTCCGCCAAGAACTCCGTCTCGTGATCCGTTGGGTTGGGATCGCCTGGAATTGGTGGTCCGAGGCAGCCATGTCATCGTGCGACTCAATGGCCAGACGGTGGTCGATTCAGATGTTCCCGGGACGTTGACGGGATTCCTTGGCCTGGACGCGAAACTCCAGGCAGGAGGGCAGTCGGTCGCTCGCGTGCGGTTGAGGCGCGTCCGGGTGCGGAATGAAGAGCCGCGTTAGAGCAGCCCGATGAGCAAGTCAGCTCCTGCATCGAGTGTCTCGTCATCAACGGCGAATGACACCCGGACGTGAGAATCCCGTTGGCTGAAGACCGACCCGGGGACGATGAGCAGTCCCTGTTGGATGGCACGGTTGACGAACTCGTTGCCGTTTCCTCCGGGCGGTTCCAGGAACAGGTAAAAAGCTCCCGCCCCACCTCCAATTCCAAAATGTCCCGAGAGCCGTTGGACCAGTCGGTCGCGTTTGCGGTGGTAGTCCTGGACATGGTCACTGATGTCGACCTCCAGGGCGGCCAGACCGGCCCACTGGACAGGGTGGGGGGCACAGACAAATGTGAATTGTTGCAGCTTGGTCATCTGGTCGATGATCTCGGCCGGGCCGTGACTGAATCCAAGACGCCAGCCGGTCATCGAGTGTGACTTGCTGAAACCGTCAATCACCAGTGTTTGTGGATTGGCCGAGGCGGGGGAGTGGAACGGGCGGTCGTAGCAGAAGCGGCTGTAGATCTCGTCACTGATCAACACGATGCCGTGGTCCGCCGCCAGCCTGGCCAGGTCGTCGATCGTTTCCGGATCGTCCATGGCCCCGGTGGGATTGCCTGGTGAGTTGTAGACGATTGCCTTGGTGCGGTCGGTGATGGCTTTCTCGACCCGGTCGACATCGACGCGAAATTCCGGATAGGTGTCGACGGTCACGCTGGTGCCTCCGGCCAGGGCGACCAGGTGCCGGTACATCATGAACCCGGGGTCAAACAGGATGACCTCGTCCCCGGGATTGACCAGTGTGCACAGGGCCAGCACCAAACCGCCGCTGGTGCCACTGGTGACCATGACACGGCGGTCGTCGTGTTGGTGACGGGTGTCGACCTGTTGTTGCAGAGCCTCGCGAAGTGGAGGGATGCCGGGGGATGGGCTGTACCCGTTGTGCCCGTTTTCGACAGCATCGGCCAGGGCCCGGCGGACAGACGGGGGAGTGGCGAAGTGAGGCTGCCCGATGCTGAGGTCGACTTTCTGGTCCATTCCGGCTGCGAGATCGAAGATGCGTCGAATTCCCGACGCATCGATGTGGTTCATCCGGCTGGCGATCCAGTCGCCGGGGTCTTTGGGGGCGCGATGTGTCATGGTCACTGTTTCGTGGGTCAGCTGTTGCGGGCGAGCAATTCAGAGAGGGGCCGTTCATGACGGTCGAGAGTCTGCAGCAGATGGGAGACGGTCAACAGGGGATCTTGGGTGGGGGTTTGAGCACCAAACCAGGTGGAATTGTTCTCGTCGAGGCCGAGCACGGCATCGTGGTCGGCGATGGCCTGCCAGGTACTGGCCCGGGATGATCCCGAGACCGTGCGTGGACGTCCACCGAGCCTCCGGACAGTCGTGGTGATGTGATCCGGGCAGGACGCGGCAAGCACGACAGCCCGGTCCGGATGATCCGACAGGATGCGGGTGGCCAGCAACACGAACAGTTGGAGAGGGTCGAGTGTCGCCCCGGTTTCGTCACAGAACGTGGCCAGGTCGCCATCGTGGTCCCAGGTGATTCCCAGGTCGCTGCCGGTGTCACGAGTCAATTCGGCGACAGTTTGTTGACGAGTGCCAGTTCGTGCTGCCGAGTGAACCAGGTTCCAGGGGAGTGGGGAGAGCAGTCGCGTGAGCGAGTCACTTTGTGTTCCGGCTGGTGCGGAGAGACAGATGGCGAGCGGTCTTGAGGCCAGGAGATGGCGTCTGAGGGTGGCCTCGTAGGCCTCCGTCACCTGGAACGATCGGCGATGGCCACTTTGTCGAGTGGGCCTGGGGTGTCCGCTGTCGGCGGCGGTTTCCCACGCGTCCAGCCCGGCTCCTCTCGAGACAGGTCGGCCCCGGCCGGCAACGGCATCCAGCCCGATCCAGGACGCTGGACGGCCGGCACCGGTGACCCGGACTCCGGCATCGGCCTGCAGATGGTCAACGGCAAAGCGGAAGCAGGCGTCGCTGACCGAGCCGATCTCCAGGGCACGGCAGCCGGAGCGTACCAGTGACGCGAGAACACCGGCCAGGAGATCGCGAGCGGCTGGACGGGTGTCGTGGCCGACGACGATGACAGGTGAGGACCGGGTGCGGGTGTCGCCGCCGATTCCAGGAGGACGATCCTGCCAGCAGAGCCAGGCCAGGGCCGACACGAGGCGGTCGGCATCACGACGGGTCAATTCGTTCCTGTGAACTCCGCGGACACCTTCGTCTTCAAACAGCGTGTTGCGGGTCACCCGGTCTTGAGTCCTCGCCAGTCGAACGATGGTTGTTCTGGCGAGGCCGTGCGTGTCGTCACGGTGAACGCAATCGCGGCATGCCGGGTAAAACGTCGCCATTCTCGACAGGTGCACGGCACGCGAGATCGATTGCCGGTGTCCCGGACAGGTGTACTCGAGAGGGGTGACGACTGGGAACTCGGTTGTCATGATCGGCGAGGGTCTGGTGTAATGGGCCCGCCCCGGCGCGGCCGGGAACTGTAATGGCTCTCAGGAAGAGGGGTCAATGCGAATGCACGCCACCGAATTCGTTGGGACGATCGACGGTCAGAACGTGCCTCCGGTTGTGGTCCTGGTCGGCGCCGAGGGCTTGCTGGTTCGCCAGAGTGCAGCCGCCATTGCACGCGCGGTGCTTGGTGAGCAGGGCGAGGAGGATCTGTCTCGTCGAAACGGCGGTGACAACACGTGGCGAGACATTCACGATGAATTGGCGACCGTCTCGATGTTTGCTGACCGGCGGGTTGTCCTGGTGGAGGATGCGGAACAGTTCATCAAGCAGAACCGGTCGACGCTGGAAGAGTACGTTGCCGCACCGGTCAAGAAGAGTGTGCTGATCTTGCAGCCGAAGTCGTTTCCGGGGAACACGCGGTTGGCCAAGGCGGTCAAGGCATCGGGCGCCGTGGTGGAATGTACAGCGTTGGAAGGGGCGGCCTTGCTGCGGTGGTTGGGAGGAATTGCCGGTGAGCAGCACGCGATCGAATTGACGCGAGACGCAGCGTCGTTGCTCGTGGAACTGGTGGGCTCGAATCTCGCGCAACTCGAATCCGAACTGGCCAAGCTGGCCTCCTGCTCCCCGGGGGGACGGATTGATGTCGAGATGGTGAGGTCACTGGTTGGTGGATGGCAGGTGCAATCGACCTTCGACATGCTGGCCGCGTTGCGGCAGGGGCGGACCGAGTCGGCCCTGGTGGAATTTGGCCGACTTCACGAATCGAAGGAGCCACTGCCGAAGTTGATGGGCGGTGTGGCCTACGTGTACCGACGACTGGCTCGTGCGACAGAGATGGCCCGGCAGGGCAAGCGGCTCAGCCAGGCTCTCAAAGATGCCGGTGTCTACTACAAGGAAGTCGATGAATCGAACCGGTATCTCCGCCGGATCGGACGCGACGAGGCCGAGCAAATTTTGAAACGGTTGTTGACGGTGGATAAGAAATTGAAGGGAGCCGATGACGAGGGCAAGCTGCCTGATCACCTCGTGGTCGAGCAGTTGCTGGTTCAATTGGCCGGAGTTGGCTGATCTCGTTGCGGCGTACCCTTTTCCCGGCGCCGTGGCGCTGTAAGATTTTCCCGCCCATGGCGAAGAAAAAGAAACAGCCGACCAAGACGAATGACTCCGGTCCGGAGCGTCGTGTCGTCACTCGCAACCGCAAGGCACGTCACACCTATGACGTGCTCGAGGAACTCGAGTGTGGCGTGGTGCTGACCGGTAGCGAGGTGAAGAGTATTCGGGATGGGAAGGTCTCGATCGACGAGTCCTATGCCCGGGTCATTGACGGTGAACTCTGGTGGCTGGGAGCACGGATTGCCGAGTATCCCCAGGCGAATGTGATGAATCACGACCCCGAGCGACGACGGAAGTTGCTTGTGCACAAGCGGGAGTTGAAAAAATTTGCCGAGTCCGCATCGCAGCAGGGTCTGACGCTGGTGCCGCTGACGGTTCATTTTGTCGGTGGCAAGATCAAGGTTGGCCTGGCCATGGCCCGAGGACGGCGGTTGTACGACAAGCGGCAGAAACTCCGGGCACGCAGTGATCGGGAGGAAATGAGGCAGGCGAGTCGATGAGATGTGAGCGGAGCGGGATGTGACGTGTGCGGCTGAAATGCGTGTGGAACTGGCGGTAGGTTGTGAATTCGACGACTTCAAGGGGAGAAGGTAGACATGTTCGATGGCGATGCTCCCGCGGCTGGAGATTCAAACACCGATGATGTGCCAGTGCCTGCTCCCAAGCCTGCCGCCGACGACGACGGGTTGCTGGATACTATTGCCGATGGAGCCGGCGAAGTGGCCAAGAAAACCGGCGGTGTGCTGTGGACCATGTTCGTCAGGGTCCTCAAGGAGTTTTACCGCTATGTCATCGTCGTCTTTCTGCCGATCCCCGTCAGGTATCTCGCGCGCAAGCAACTTGCCTTCCGTGATTTCCAGACCGACGACGGCAAGGGGCAACTGGAATTCTATTCGCAGCCGAACTTCGTCACGACGATTCACCTGATCTGGGTCGGCTGGGTCGTGGCGGCATTTGGCCTGTACAACCGAATCGTGCACGGGTCCGCCATCCCGGAATTCTCACAGGCGATCATGGATGGTTTGTCGTGGTTCTGGCTGACAGTGCTCTGCATCACCGTGCTGGTGCTGGGTATTCAGTTCGGTCGAGTGGCCTCGGGATTCCTGCTGACCACGATCGTGATCGTGGTCATGGGCATGTTGTTGTGGGAACAGGTTTCGGACGTCGAGGTTGTCAAGATGACGGCTGAAAACGCGAAGAAGATCGATGTGACCCTGGGATGGGGCGTCCCGATGGTCGTGTCGGGGGTGCTGGGCATCACGATGTTGTTGTCCAGTATCTGGCAACAACTGGATGATCGCTGGATTGTCGCCCACCAGGGCAATTTTCTTGAGCACGAGAATTTCCAATTGAAGGATCGGACGATTCAGAAGGGAGCCAAGACGTTTATCCACACCTGGCCGTGTCTGTTGCGGCGTTTCCTGTTGTTCGGCTACGGCGAAATCGAAGTGCGGGATTCTCGAGGGACGACCGAGGTGGAGCGAATCGAGGGGATCTTCTGGGCCAAGGATGTTTCGGACCTGTTGAAGTCGAAGTTCCAGACCACCGATGTCTCGCTGGCGATGCAGGTCGAGGAAGAGGAAGAAGAGGGATACGTGTGAATTCGAGTGGGTGGTTCCTCCGGTGAGCGATGCAAAACCCAGCGGACTGGTGGTCGGTTGTGGCTACCTCGGATACCGTGTGGCCCGGGCCTGGCGCGATCTGGGCTGGACTGTTTCGGCGGTGACACGCTCGGACAAGCGGGCCGCAGAATTCTCCGACCAGGACCTGGCGCCGCTGCTGGCTGATGTCACTCAACCCGATTCCCTGGCGTCTCTGCCCGAGGCCGACGTGGTGTTGTTCGCCGTGGGCCGGGATCGCGAGCGGACGTCCCAGTCCATGCGCGAGGTGTCCCTGGACGGCCTGGAGAATGTGCTGGACGTCCTGGGGGAGACGACCACGCGGTTCATATTCATTTCCAGCACAGGGGTTTATGCGCAGTCGGACGGCGACCGGGTCAACGAGGACTCGCCGACACAGCCGATCCGGGAAAATGGGCAGGTGCTGGTGGAGGCGGAAGCCCTGGTGCGGAGCCGCTTGGGGACGCGTGGGTACGTGTTGAGGCTCGCTGGACTCTACGGGCCGGGCCGGCTGATTTCCCGACGGGAAACCCTGGTGTCAGGGACTCCCCTGGGTGGTCGTCCTGACGCGTGGTTGAACCTGATTCATGTCGACGACGCGGCGCGGGCAGTTGTGACGGCCTCGACGATCGAGGCGGATGGTCTGGAGAACAGGATGTGGTTGATCTGTGATGATCGGCCGGTGCGGCGAGAGGAGTTTTTCGGTCGACTGGCGGAGTTGTTCGAGGCGCCTCCGCCGACATTTGATGTGGCGCGGGGCGGTTCGCGGATCGACGGGCTGGGGAAACGATGCCAGAACGCGAGACTGAGGAAGGAACTGGGGTTGGAATTGCTCTACCCCGATTTCGAGACGGGGTTGCCGGCCGCTATTGGGGATCAACTGGGCTGATCAACTGCGGCAATACAGGGAGGCCCGCGGTGCCTGGTAGCGGACGTTCAACTGCGGTGTCTTCAGGCGTCGTCCCTGCTGGGACCTCGAGTGGTGAGCCGCTTCGAGCAGGCCACTGACCAGCAGCGTGCGTTCAACCGGGTAGCCGGCCTGCCCGCTCACGATCATCTTTTCGATATGGTGAGCCAGGCACGCGGAGTAGGCGACGTTGGGTTCGACCGGGAGATGAAACTTGGTCGAGAGCACGCGGTCGCCGCGATCGAGGCGGACGGCGGCGGTGAAATCTCCGATGGCGCCCTCGAGCATCAACAGTGTTGCCGACAGCCCGTCACGGTATTCGAACAGGACCGCCTGGGGATGGGGGACGATCGACTCGAGCACACCCGGGGCGGCCAGGTCCTGGGGCCGCGCGTCGACCAGCGTGATGCCCTCGACCAGGTCAGCTCGTGAGAGCGCGCGAGCCATCAGGTCGGTGGACCATTTCTTGCGGGACAGCGCCCGCCAGACGTCGGGCCCGGTGAGTGTCTGCACCCGTCGAATCCCGGATTCGCCACCACGTCGTCTTTCCACAAGGCATTGCAGTGCCTCGAGAGCGTGAAAACCGGCTGAGTCGAGCGACTGGCTCCCCGAAATGGCCAGTGCCTCCTGGATCTTGGCTCCGTGCGGCACTTCCATCTCCGGCATCCGCCATCCCACGGGCAAACTGGAACCGGCCAACAGTGGGAATTCCAGTTCGCGACTCGCGTTGTACATCGCCCTCGCTTTTTCGAAGCTGTAGGAGAGGTGCTTGTCGTTGAAGACGGGGACGGCGCGTCCGTCGCTGCGAAAAACATCGACGATTTCCGAGAAGAATTCAGCTCGAGGATAGAGTTTTTGTCCCAGGGGGTTGGTTGGATATTCACCGTGTTCGGCGATGAGCACCACCCC
>MDTE01003286.1_pt1 | contig 15616 bp, 15 predicted proteins | sample 811231 | NCBI WGS metagenome assembly MDTE01 (sample SAMN05326651, study PRJNA326480) | marine metagenome | isolation source: seawater | place: Indian Ocean: Red Sea | collected 2010
CGTAACTGCCGTTGTTCAACCAGGCGGTTCTGTTCGAGACCAGGAAGTAATTGATGCAGCAAATGAGAATAATATTGCTATGATTTTTACAGGAGTTCGACACTTTAAGCATTGATGGACGAGCTCTGGATTTACTGTGAGATGTGCAATGAAGAAAGTTCACATGAAGTTCTCAAAAGTAGAACCTCTAATAAGCGTGGATTTAGATTTCAAGGGATCGTTAAGTGCAATGAATGTGGATTAAAGGGCTACACTGAAATCAAAGAAGAACTACCACTTTCCCTAAAGTTACGCATATCTGATGACAATCAAACTTTGAATGGGACTATAGATATAGACAAAGGCGTTCTTCTGAAAGTTGGCCAGACACGTCCTCATCCGGATGGTCTTATAGTTATAACAAGTCTTGAACTTGTAAACAGGCGACCTACTGAAGTTTTTTCACAAGAGATGCCTATTGTCTGGGCAAAACGAGCAACTCATGCTAAGGTTCGTTTTGCAATTCATGAAGGCGAGTCAACAACTTCATTGAAGCAGGAATTTGAATCTGGAGAGACATTTTATGTTGGCATGAGGCTAAAACTTCAGGGAAGAAGAACTATAGTAAAAGCAATAAATTTATTTGGTGGCAAATCGGTAAAAACTGCGCACGCAATGGAAATTTCAAGAGTGACCTGTGTCTATGAAAGAAAGTGAAAAAGAAGAAGTAAAAGCAGCTCCAGATGATGAAGAATCAGAAAATGCGGCTTCTGATGACGAGGTCATAGATTTCGTACCAGATGTTGGAGAATCAGAAAATGCGGCTTCTGATGACGAGGTCATAGATTTCGTACCAGATGATGGAGAATCAGAAAATGCGGCTTCTGATGACGAGGTCATAGATTTCGTACCAGAGGATAAATCCAAACCCGAATTCATTTCTCAAACTGATATTCTACGGATACTGCTTTCAAAAGAAACACTATATCATGTGATGGTTCTTTTTGCTCTGTTAGTCCTGTTTGGAGTACTTAGCTTCACTAAATCCGATATAGCAAGCAAACTGATTATTTCTTTGGGTTACGGAGTGACTTTTGGTTATTTTTTCACAGCCAGTTTAATCAAATTAGAGGGCATCAAAAAATTGTCAAGAACTAGAGACGTGTCAAGTTTAATCATACCTGCCTTATTATCAACATTTTTCGCAGTATTTGTTTGGATTGGTATACACCATAGCGTTTACGAAGAGAATGTTGAAAGATTCCTGAGTTTTGGTCTAATATTTATATTCATAATATGGCAATTTGCACAAGCTTGGTGGATGCGAATACCTTTTCGAGAATTTGCATTGAGGAGGATGGCAGCCTATTCTGAAGAGGGAAAATCTAAGTTTGGTATTTTGAGCAACATACTTTCACCAGTAATGTGGGGCGTAATCGGATTTCTAGTTTTTTCGTTTGTTGCACAGAATGTATCTCAATTTGCGGACAATTTTGACACCACCTTCACCATTTTCTGGTTCGTTATGATTTTGTTGATGGGACTTCCTACATTTTATCTTCTTAGACAAATGCATGGAGATTTTTGGTATAACTCCAAGGTCGCAAGTTTTTCAGCCTATTTTTCCATAGGTTATTGGGGATTTTTAGCATATCATGCAGGCGTACTCCTGTATTCGATGTACAACGATCCTAGTTTTGTTTTCGATCTAGTGTTTATGGTTATAACGATTATTTTAGTAATATATTCTCTCTCATTTCAGGCACTTCGCACAGAAGTTCGACGGCAGCATCTAAAGGACACTAATCATTACATAGGCAAGGCAGGACATTTTATTAGCAAAGACAATGTTATATTTTATGCCATTTCTTTTACAGCAGCCTATGGCGCAAGTAATTTTTTCCTAGCGAATGCAGACACATCTTTAATTGGAGGCATTCAAGGAGTCTCTAGGATTTCTCACTTAATCGTTATTATCAGTGGCATCATAGTAATTTTGATTGTGAATTATAACTTGTTGACAGGAAGAGGACTGATATCAGAAGGATTTATTGAGTCGATGCGTACCCCAAAGAATAATTAGTACATCCAAATTGAGAATCCAATGAATTTGTTAAAGATCCTCACTTTAGGTGCAGCAAAAGACCCTGAATTAGCCCCTCATGCATATCTTTTCTATCTTTTAGCCTGGACTTTTTTTGTAGGTCTATTTGTACTGTTTGTATTTCCATTGATAGGCAAAACTTTAGGATTTATAGTAATAACAATTTTGATATTACTTTTTGTAGGAATGGTTTCGTATTTTCATAAGAGAAATCTTTTCGCAGATTAGTATCTTACCTCAGTTTTGTTTCCAAATTCTTTTTCGTTGTTAATTAATCTAGCCCAAGAAATTTCCAATTCGTAAAGAGAAACTTTTTTGAGAGCCTTTGATAGAATCTTGTTTTCTTCAATATATGGGAATTTTTCGAGATATATTTTCCAGTATTCCTCTTTAGCCTTAATCACACAGCCTTTAATCTGTAGTCCCTTGATAAATTCCCACTTTAGCCCATCCTTCTGTATTGTGGCAGCACATTTGTTGTTGTTTTCTAAGTTTGTTATATGTTCAGAATTCGGGTTACTCACAAAGAAAAGAGATCTAAATTCTTTAGAAGGGACATAGAAGACGGCTGCAGCCCCAATTCCATTTTCCCCATGCGTTGCGATAGTCATTGTGTTGTGATGTTTTATAAAATTCTGAATATCATCCATTACGTGCTTCATATTAGGCTTAAGTTTATAATATAGTCCGTGTGGCGCCTCATCCCCGTGGAGGTTTATTCACGTGACATCACATTACGACGTACCCGGAGAACACTTGGTAGGCGCGCTTGCTGACAGCCTTAAGAGCGTTGACGCTATTCAACCTCCTGAGTGGTCAGATTTTGTGAAAACTTCAGTCCACAAGGAACAGTCACCGTCTCAACCAGATTGGTGGTATTTCCGTACGGCTTCCGTACTTAGAAAAATTGGAGTAAACGGCCCTATTGGTACTGAACGCTTAGCACGTCATTATTCAGGAACTAGAGATAGAGGTTCCAAACCTAATCGTAGCAGGAATGGTAGTCGCAAGGTTCTTAGATTAATAATGCAGCAACTTGAGATAGCAGGTTACATAGAAAAGTCTAGGAAGGGAGGTCGAGGATTAACTCCTAAAGGTCAGTCTGTTTTAGACAATACTGCTTTCGGTGTCAAGAAAAAATTAGAAAAGGAGATGAGTTCACTCAAGAAATACTAATGTCAAGTAGAAAAGTATTTGGAAAGAAATTGCGTTTAAATCGTCTTGTAAAGCGAAATCGACGTGTTCCGGCTTGGGTCATTCAGAGAACTAATAGGAGATTTACAAACCATCCGAAACGCCATTTCTGGCGACGCGGTAAGCTTCACAGGTGATATGAGTGGCTGATGACGAACTAACCAAGGAAAGATTATACACAATACCACTACGCAAGCTCCACAAAGTATCGCGTTCCCGTAGAGCGCCTGTTGCAATGAGAATGGTTGAAGATTTTATAACCAAACACATGAAGCCAGAAAGAGATGGAGAGGTTTTAACAACATCAGCAGACGCGCGTAGCGGGAGTGGAGAGGAAAAACAATTGTTCATAGATCCTCCTGTCAATCAATATATATGGTCGAGAGGAATCGAAAAACCTCCTTCAAAGGTTCGTGTAAGAGCTTTGAAATTTGAAGACGGCAGTGTCGTGGTACACCTAGCCGAATAACTTTATGGCTTTACTCCAGAAAGATCTTTTCAATAGTCCATACTCCGGAGTTTTTTGTGCGACTAATGACGTTTTGACTTTGGTCCCACCTGGAATTCCACAAGATGATATGGAGTCTATTTCCGAAGCATTAGATACTAACGTTGAGACAATCACGATAGGAGGTAGTCGGGTTGTAGGCACTCTTGTGACAATGAATAGCAAAGGTATTTTGATTTCAAATCTGGTTACATCACGAGAAGTTAAAAAATTGGAGAAAATAATAACAAATTTAGATTTACAATTAGGAGTTCTTCCGGAACGATCCAATGCAATAGGAAATAATTTTCTTGTGAATGATAATGGTGGTTTCTGTAACGAAAGATTATCTGCAAAGACAAAAAAATTAGCTGAGGATATTTTGGGTATAAATATTACATCAAAGTCACTAAACAGTATGGATACCCTTGGTATGATCGGTTGTGTGACAAACAAAGGTGGACTTTGTCATCCAGATATATCAATTGAGGAACAGGAAATTATGGAAGAGGTTCTTGGCGTCTCTATCAGAGAAGGTACAGTTAACTTTGGCATGCCGTTAGTTGGGGCAGGAATAGTGGCCTCGTCAAAAGGTGCAGTCTGCGGTAGACAAAGCACAGGTGTAGAGCTGGGTCGAGTTGAGGAGGCCCTTAATCTTTTCTAGTTTTCGAAAGTATACTGGTCACGGCACCAATTTCACTGTCCAAAGTGAGTTTTATTCCTTTACCAGTTATATCTAGGTGGTATTTTGAATCAGCTCTAATCTTCTTAGTAATTTGATTTTGATGTTCATCACATCCAAAGATTAGAGCAATCTTTTCATTGTTTAATAGTTTTGAGATATAGTCAATACTCTTTTCTTTGTTTTGCTCAGGTTTTGAAGTACAAATTACGATTATCCCAAGGTTTTGAGGGAGTGATAAATCTGTAATTTGGACTTTCCCTTTTTGAGCCAACTCAACTAATCTTTTACCTCCTTCACCAATACTAGTCGAAGGCGCTATTTTTTTAGCAAAGTTGATAGGCGAATCATCTATTTTGAAGTTGAATAAAGTCAGGTGTAAATCATATGCCTTACAAATTGGCGCAACTCTAGCAATCCATCGTCGCTGGAACTCACTCAAATCATCACTTTTTTTCGTATTTATTAGTACCAAGTTTAGGGGGGGTGTCACTATGCAGTCAGGGGAGCCCCTTTTAAGGGGGTATATTCATACACTTCAGTACTGATTTGAGGGATAAATTTTGGCAAAAGAATCTACAGATACAATTCTGAAAATTGGATTGGAAAAGGAGATGCGCAAGTCCTATCTGGATTACGCGATGTCCGTAATAGTTGGCCGTGCCTTACCAGATGCCAGAGACGGTCTCAAACCAGTCCATCGGAGAGTTCTTTATGCAATGAAGGAGATGGGTTCTGGCCCCCGTTCACCATACAAGAAATCAGCTAGAATTGTTGGAGACACCATGGGTAAATATCATCCACATGGGGATCAAGCAATATATGATACGATGGTAAGAATGGCCCAAGATTTTTCTTTGAGATATCCTTTAGTGGATGGTCAAGGAAACTTTGGTTCTGTTGATGGGGACAAGGCTGCAGCTATGCGTTACACAGAGTCTCGTTTGTCTTCAATTTCAGATTCAGTGTTGACAGACCTAGATGAGGCTACAGTTGATTTTAGTGATAATTATGATGGTTCATTACAAGAACCATCGGTTCTTCCAGGTTTGCTTCCAGGACTTCTAGTTAATGGGTCATCAGGTATAGCTGTTGGAATGGCTACCAATATGGCACCACACAACCTATCTGAGGTGATTTTAGCTATTAATATGTTAATTGAAAATCCTAAAGTTTCTTTGGCCGAAATAATGACGATTCTTCCAGGTCCAGACTTTCCAACAGGTGGAACTATTATGGGGCGTAAGGGAATTTTTGATGCTTACACTGATGGCCAAGGTTCAGTAAAGATACGTGGTAAAATTGTGAATGAGTCAGATGATAAGAATGAATATCTGGTTGTGACAGAGATACCCTTTTTGGTTCAGAAAAACCGGCTTTTAGAAGACATCTCAAAAATGATTCGGGACAAGAAAATAGAAGGAATTAGGGATATTCGAGATGAATCCGATCAGAAAGGTATGAGAGTTGTTTTTGAGTTGAAACGTGATGCTTCACCCATGGTAGTTGAAAATCAATTATACAAGAATTCAGTTTTGGAGACTACTTTTTCGATAAACAATGTGGCTTTGGTCAAAGGACAGCCGAAACGTATGAATCTGCTTGAACTTCTTCAAGTTTATCTATCACACAGAAAAGAGATAATCACGAGGCGAACTCAATATAGACTGGGCAAGGCTGAAGAAAGAGCCCATATTGTGGAGGGTTTGCTTTTGGCAATATCTAAGATGGATAAGGTCATAGCCTTCATCAGAGGCGCAGCAGGAAGAGATGCAGTTATTGCAGGACTTCAGAAAAAATTCTCATTGAGTAAGGTTCAGTCTAAGGCAATTGCAGATATGAGGCTTTATCAATTATCACAGCAGGATGCAGATGAGAGAAAAAAAGAGTTAGAGGAACTCAAGAACACTATGGCAGAGCTCAAGGCAATATTGAAGGATCCAGCTAAGGTATCATCTATAATTCAAGAAGAACTGCAGCAGTTAAATGAAAAATATGGTGATGAAAGAAGAACAATAATATCTGATTTTGATGGCGACTTGAATACAGAAGATCTAATCCCCCGCTCACAGGTAGTTGTAATGCGTACATTTGAAGGTTATATCAAACGAGTAGGTTTGGATGAGTATCAAGCACAAAATAGGGGAGGCAAGGGTAGAATTGGCATCAAAGCTAAAGAGGGCGATTTCCCAGTTGAATTGTACTCTCTGGGTTCACATGATCATATTTTGTTTTTTACAACTGCAGGAAGTATGTATTTCCTGAAAGCATGGCAGATTCCTGATGTATCTCGTTATTCTAAGGGTACGCCATTAGTTCAGTTACTTCAAAAATTAGATGAAGGGCGTAAAGAAAAGGATGAGAAGGTTCTGTGTATGTTACCTGTTTCTAATATGGATGGCGAAGGTCATTACTTTTTGTTTGCAACAAAGAATGGTATTATCAAAAAGACAAGATTGGAAGAATATTCATCTCGAATACAAAGGGCATGGGCTAGAGATCAGGGCTTCCGTGCTATAACGCTAAAAGAAAAGGATGAATTGGTAGGCGTCGCAGTTTCTGAAGGTGATAGTCAGGTAATGCTTGCAACCAAGGGAGGCATGGCTAATCGCTTTTCTGAGGGAGAAATAAGAATTGTAGGGCGCAATGGTCAAGGAGTTATTGGTATGCGTCTCAAGGACAAAGATGAGGTAATCGGTATGTCCCTAGTGGATGATGAGGATGTTCTTTTGACTATAACTGAGAAAGGATATGGAAAGAGGGCCAATGCAAATAATTACCGATTGACAAGACGCGGGGCTAAAGGCGTCTTCAATATCAAAGTTGATGAAAAAAGTGGGAGTGTTGTAGCTACTATGACTCCTGGAGATGCTAACCAGATTCTAGCAACAACATCATCAGGTAAAGTAATTCGTACTAGTATAGACAGCATAAGACAAATTGAACGTGTTGGTCGAGGTGTCAAGGTAATGGCAGTAGATGATGATGAAACTGTAGTTGCAGTAGCTTTACATAATGAAGAAGACGAGGAAAAGAACAGTGATTCCAATGGCAATGGACAGCAAGTATGCCCAGAGTGCAAAGCTGGAAAATTGATTCTTGATGATGGTAAATATGTATGTGGAACATGTGGATTGATTAAGGATGCGTGATTCACCAGTCAAGGATATAGAGATAAATTCCAAAACCACGCTTTCAGAGCTTAGTTCCCAATTCTCTGACACAGGTGGTTTTGTTGCCTCAAAAGTAGCGACGGCAACATCAATAATTGAGGATATGCTAAATGATGAGTGCACTAAATTTTTATCATTCCCAGCAGATATCATGGCGACTGGTACACGTGGTTTAATTCGTCAGTTTGTTGAAAATAATAATGTAGACGTTTTGGTTACTACATGTGGGACATTAGATCACGACATCGCTAGGGTTTTGTCAGATTATTATCATGGCGACTTTATGATGGATGACAAACAATTGAGGGAAGAGGGGGTGAACCGTCTGGGCAATGTGTTAGTTCCCGATGATTCTTACGGAATACCTATTGAGAATTGGATGCAACCCATCTTATCAGAACTTTATGATAAGGAAAAGACGTGGGCTCCTTGGAAGATTTGGAAAGAATTAGGCCTCAGATTAGCCGAGGAAGAAAAGGGTTCAGAATCATTGTTAGCAGTTTGCGCCAAGAAAGGGATTAAGATGTTTATCCCAGGCCCAACAGATGGCGCAGTCGGATCACAACTTTGGATGTTTTGGCAAACTCATAAAGATTTCACTTTGGACATTTTAGAGGAGGAGCATGAACTCTCAGACATAGTCCACGAAGCTAAATCCTCAGGAGCAATAATGATAGGTGGAGGCATATCCAAGCACCACACGATTTGGTGGAACCAATTCAGAGATGGACTCGATTATGCAGTTCAGGTTACTACTGCACCCGAATGGGATGGCTCACTTAGTGGGGCTCGTGTCCGTGAAGCAGTTTCATGGGGTAAGGTCCGCCCTAGAGCTAGACGTATAACAGTAGAAGGAGACGCAACAGTTCTTCTTCCATTGATATTAGGTCCGTTGCTATGAGAGCAATAGTTCGCGGAGTTTCATCATCATATGCGAATGCCCTTGCGAAATATTTTGGAACAGGCCCAACAAGTTTAGATGATGCGAAATTACAACATTCAGCTTATGTCAAAAAGCTGCAGGAATTAGGAGTTATTGTAAAAGAAATAGAAGCCCATGAAGATTATCCAGATTGCTGTTTTGTTGAGGATCATGCAGTAGTTGCTGGTGATTCAGCTTTGATTACAAATGTTGGCCACGATAGTAGAAGTGGTGAAACGGAGGCAGTTCAGATGGCCTTGGGTGAGGACTTGAACCTTACTTTCATGGATTCTGATGGCCGAATGGATGGTGGTGATGTTCTTCATTTTGGCAATCAATTCTTGGTTGGTCATAGTAAAAGAACAAATAAGGCAGGAATTAGATGCCTGAAAGAGTTCGTTGAATCTAGGGGTTTTACATTGCATGTTATTGAGGTTCCAAGTAATTCACTTCACTTGATTTCAATTTGTACTTCACCTAGCCCTGGTGTGTTGCTAGCACCAGAAGGATGGTTTCAAGAGTCAGATTTTCCGTCAAATTCAGAGATATTGTGGGTTCCAAGTGAGGAAGCCTATGCAGCTAATGTGATGCCATTTGGTTCAGAAGTTCTGGTTGCGGCAGGTTATTCACAAACATCAAAATTATTGCAAGCCAGAGGTCTGAATTTGCACCCCATAGACATGTCACAGTTTAGGGCAGCAGATGGTTCTCTTACTTGCCTTTCTGTATTATATAAATAACTAAACTTCTTAATACAATACCCTAGTTGATTGTGTCTTATGGCTGCAATTAACAGTCCTGCAGAAATACAAAGTCCTACTGGGAAATTGGGAGTTCTGATGCCTGGTCTTGGAGCAGTAAGCACAACTTTCATCGCTGGGACAATCGCTATCAGAAAGGGAATATCCGAGCCAATAGGTTCACTAACTCAGATGGGTTCATTGCGTCTGGGGAAAAGGAATGAGAATCGTGAAGTAAATATCAAGGATTTTGTTCCTTTGGCAGATTTGGATGATATAGTATTTGGAGGATGGGATATTTTCGAAGACAATTGTTATGAGGCAGCAGTAAAAGCGGGAGTAATTGATGTTGGTCTTTTGGATAAAATAAAACCTGAATTGTCTACTATAAAGCCGATGAAAGCAGTTTTCGACAAGAAGTTTGTCAAGAAATTAGATGGTAGACATGTCAAATCAGTAAAAGGGCATCGAGAACGTATAGAAGCGCTAAGGCAAGATATTAGAGTCTTCAAAAAAGAGAACAATGTATCCCGAGTGGTAATGATTTGGTGTGGCAGCACAGAAGTGTATCAAAAGCCAGAAGGATCGGTTTATGATGAGCTTTCTTCATTTGAAAAGGCTTTAGATTCCAACGATCAATCTATTGCACCTTCAGTTCTATACGCTTATGCGGCTATGATGGAAGGCGTTCCTTACGCAAATGGTGCACCTAATTTGTCAGTAGACTTCAATGCAATGTATTCACTTTCTTCTGAAAAGAAGGTACCAATAGCAGGAAAGGATTTCAAGACGGGTCAGACTCTTATGAAAACGATTCTAGCCCCCGGTTTCAAAGCTCGAAGAATAGGTATAGATGGTTGGTTCTCAACTAACATTCTTGGTAATAGAGATGGTGAGGTTTTAGATGATCCCGATTCTTTCAAGACCAAGGAGGTCTCTAAACTTGGGGTTCTTGAGCAAATATTGGAACCTGAGAAATACCCAGAATTGTATGGTGATTTGTACCATAAAGTAAGGATAAACTATTACCCACCTAGAGGAGATAACAAGGAAGGTTGGGATAATATCGATATCAAAGGCTGGCTAGGCTATCCTATGCAAATTAAGGTTGATTTTCTGTGTAGAGACTCTATTCTGGCAGCCCCTATTGTTCTTGACTTGGCCCTTTTCCTTGACTTGGCTGGGCGAGCTGGAATGCACGGTATTCAAGAATGGCTTTCATTTTATTTCAAGTCCCCAATGTGCAATCCAGATCTTTACCCAATGCACGATCTTTTCGCTCAGAAGGTTAAATTGGAAAACACTCTTCGACATTTGATGGGTGAGACATTGATAACCCACTTAGGTCTGGACTACTACTACGAGGAATAATGAAAGCTGTAGTGGTCACAAAACATGGAGGACCAGACAATATGGTACTCCAAGACCTTGCAACACCCACTCCAGAGCCAGGAGAAGTTTGTATTAGAGTTTCTAGAGCTGGAATCAATTTTGCAGATATTCTGTCACGAATGGGCCTTTACCCAGGAGCACCTAAGCCTCCTTTCACACCTGGAATGGAAGTTTCCGGAACAATACATGAGATAGGTCCAGATGTAGAAGGATTTGAGGTAGGCGATAGAGTTGTTGGTTCAGGTACTAAGGGAGGTTATTCCACACACACTATAGCAAAAACCGATGGTGTTTTCAAAATCCCTGATGAGATAAGTTTTGACGTTGCAGCAGCATTTCCGGCAGTTTATCTTACATCATATTTGATGATTATACATCCAGGAGCTTTGCAGAAGAATGAATCCATTTTGATTCATGGTGCTGCTGGTGGAGTAGGTCTAGCCTCAATCGAGTTAGCGAAAATTGCAGGGGCAAAGACAATATTTGGTACTTGTTCACCAAGCAAGCATGAATTTATTCAAGAAAAAGGTGTTTTACCTGTTGATCGTGACAATTTTTTAGCAGGGATAATGGAATGGACCGAAGGGAAGGGAGTTGATTTGGTTTTAGATCCCATTGGTGGTGAGCATCTGATGCAATCTTACCGTTGCTTAGGATCTGGAGGGCGTGTTTGTTCATTTGGAATATCAGATATGGCACCTGGCAAGAGCAAGAGTCATTGGAAGCGTTTCAAATCATGGATGACATTTCCCAAATTCGATCCACTAAAGATGATGACTAGTAACAGAGGGGTTTTTGGGATACACTTAGGACGTTGGAAAAATTGGGATAAACTTGACAAAGCAAGAAAAGATTTGATGAAATGGATAGATCAAGGAAAGATAAATCCTCATGTTGACAAGGTTTTCTCTTCGGAAAAGGCCGCAGAGGCGCATCATTACATACAAGATAGAAAGAACATAGGCAAAGTACTACTGAGCTTCGATTAGTTCCAAATTTTTTTGGCATTGCTTTAAAGTGGGGATACAATTAGCATAATAATGTCTGACATTAATGTGAAGTTGAAGCACAATCCAGAGGATGCTAATACACTTTTCAAGATTCTTTTCGCATCAATTAAGATAGGAGAACCTGCTTCTAAGAGGAAGATTGCAGATGTTGCAGATATCTCTTCACAATTAGTAGATTACCATATAGATAAGTTGGTGAAAAATGGTCAATTGATAATCGTCGACTCCAAATATATGGCTCAAAAGGCGTTTTTGGATAAGAGCATATATAAATTTTTGAAAGATAGGGTGATAACCCAGGAATTGGTGGACAATATTGCGTACAAACTGGACTTTACCCAAGCAGAGGTTCAGGATCATGCAGTTCTTGAGGAATCAATCATAACTTTGCTGAAGCTTTTTACAATAGAATTAAAGGAAAAGTGACATTTACCAAAAAATTTTTTTTGGCACTGTTTTATATACTACTGACCCAAATTTTCATTATGCGCAGAAGGCATATGTTAGGAGAGCACGAAAAAACCCTTTGTGGTTGGGCCCTTACAAGTGGCGAGCTATCACAGATGAAGAGAATTGAAAACAGATACGTTAACTGCAAGCGTTGTCTGGAAAAGATGATGGAATTGCCAAAGCCTCTGAATAGCAAAAATAGGAATAGAGGAAATCCAATCAATGGCTAAAAAGATTGATTTATTTGGTAAAACATTCAATACGCCGAGGACAATGTTAGACGTATCCTCTTCTCAACCCGAACCTTTCGGGGGTATCCCTTCTGGTGTTTTTGCAGTTTTTGCAGTTATTATTCTTGGTATTTCTATAGTTTCTTATCTTCCTAATGAAGAAACAAGTGAAGAAAGCAATCGGCAATCCTCACAATCAGATATAGATCCTACATATTTAGAAAGTATTCTTTCAGATAGATCACGTAGTTCACCAACTTTGTCTACATACGATTCCTGCGGTTATCTTGAAATTGATTTAAAAGAACATCTAAAGGAAGAGATGCGAGTGAACCTAGGAACTGGTTCTTACTATTACGGTGGTTGGGGAATTATGGATGATATAATGCTGGTTGAGGAAGCAGAAATGGCAATGGACTCAGATGATGGTATGGAATCATCTCCAAACACAGGTTCCTCTGAAAAAAGTTCATCTGGAGGGGAAGAAGGAGTTGATTTTTCAGGAACTAATAATCAGGAAGAAGGCGTAGACGAGGCTGACTTTGTCAAGACAGATGGTTCTTACATTTATCTTGTTAATCAAGGATATAATGATTGGGGAGTTTATCCATCCGGTAAGGTACATATTCTTGAGATTCCAGAAGTTGGTGATGTTTCTTATTTATCCAATATTTCAATTGAAGGATATCCTAATGAGATGCTTCTAGTTGATGACAAGGCAGTTGTGTACTCAAATGTGTACATCTATAGTTATTATGAAGAAAAACACCCTCTTGATGAGGTAGTGAAGGCTGAATTTAAGAGAGAAACTAAATCACCTTCATCCACTCCTGCAAGTGGGACATCAGCGGAGTCATCTGATTCATCTAGCGAAGATAAAGAAGCTACTTCAGATTCAGATGAAGAAAAAGAGGAATCTCCAAGCGAAAAGGAAGAAGAAAAAGAAGATTCTGACACTGATTCTACTGGCGTTGAGGAGGAAGACATAGATTATAAATATGATTATTATTACAGAACAACTTCATTTACTAAGATTACAGTTTTGGACTTGACCAATAAAAGTTCACCACAAGTAACCAGAGAACTCTACATTGAGGGCAATTACCAGACTGCCAGAGAATCGGGAGGCACAGTTCGTATGGTTTCTTATGGTTGGATGGAGGTCTATGGTCTGCAAACTTGGCTTGAATTTGATTATACCTATTGGGATCTCGATTGGGACAGTCCTGAAAGAGAGAAGATGTGGATGGAGAAGATGAATGAGACGATTGCTTATAATGATAAAATAATTGACAGTACTCCATTAGATAATTTGATACCTCGTATTTATGAAAAATCTGGTTCCAATATTACCACACATAGGTATTCTGAATCTGGTGAAGGTAATTGCCAAGATTTTGCAGCAGCCTCTGATGGTGCAGGTCAAGGTGTCACATCAATCTTGACACTTGATCTGTTAGAAGACACCTTCAGTTTCAACGCGGACCACATTCTAAGCAATTGGGCTACGGTTTATGCATCAGGAGATGTAATGGTAATGGCTGAATCAGCCTGGAATTCGTGGTGGTTCTGGGGTGATGAAGATAATGAGAATAACGAAATGACAAATCTTCATGTTTTTGACATTTCTAGTCCCGGTCAAACAGATTATATCGCAAGTGGACGAATAAATGGTACTATTCAGGACCAATTCTCCTTGTCAGAGTACAATGGGAACATTCGAGTTTGTTCCACAACAGGTCAATGGGGTAGATGGTGGCTGGATGATCCTGAACCTATGGTAAGTCATGTCTTTGTTCTGGGCCTCAATACAGAAGGAACGCAATATGATGTAATTGGCCATGTAGGTGGAATTGCAGAAGATGAACAGATATGGTCAGCCCGTTTTGTAGGTGAAAAGGCCTATATCGTAACTTTTAGGAACATAGATCCTCTATGGACAATAGATCTAAGCGAACCAACGAATCCTAGGGTCATTGGAGAGCTCGAGGTCCCTGGTGTTTCTACCTATATTCATCCAATGGGAGATAATCATCTTCTAACAATAGGTATTGCAGGTGATGATGATGGTCTAGAATGGGGAGTTACCCAAATCTCAATATTTGATGTCAGTGATTTTTCTAATCCAACATTAGAAAGTTCACTAAGGTTGACACCTACATCAGAAGAAGATGATGGCTGGTCCTATTCTTACAGCGAGGCGACTTATGAGCATAAGGCATTCCAATATTGGGAAGCAGATGGCCTTTTAGCAATTCCAATGTCTACTCAAAGGTACTATTCTGATGTCAAAGAAATAGACGGTCGTTTGTATTATTCAAGTGGCTATGAGTACATATCCAAATTGATGCTGATAAATGCAAAACCTGGAGAAGATCTTGAGATTTACAATGAGGTTGATCATTCATCATTTTACAACTCTAGCTATTGGTGGGACAATCCAGATGTCAGACGTAGTATCTTCATGGGTGGAGGCGATTACATCTATGCTATCAGTGAGAAAGGCGTCACGGCTCACAATGTCGAGACAATGGAAAAAACTGGATTCGTAGAACTGCCTTCAGATAACAAACCAAACTACGTTGATTATTACTATGGTGAGACCGTAGATGTTGAATATGAAGAGGAAGAAGAGGAACCAGAAGAAGAACGTGAAGCGGATTCTGATGATGGTGAATCCGATTCCGAAGAAGAATCACCTCCTCCTGAAGAAGATTAATTTACCTAAAACCTAAATAACTTTGAATATGACTGAAATCCTATGATTCAGTTAAGCAATTTATTGGCTTCAGAGATTATCAATTCAATGGAATTCTCCAGAACGTGACTGTCTTCCACTTCGATCAGTTTTACATTGTTTTTAGATCTTTTGATGTAGTCTTTACTAGCACTAATCGGTACAATATCGTCGTTCGTGGCGTGAATAATAGTTACGGGTAGTCCATCAGGCGCTTTTAATTTCTCAGGATCGTTGTTTGGTGGTTCAGGATAATGTAATGCAGGAGCGAGTAACAGTAAACCTTTGAGTTTCTCAGGTTTTCGCTGTGCAGTTAGTGCAGACGCTAGACCTCCCCAGCTGGATCCAGCAAGAACCATGCCTCCAATTTCTATGGTTTTTTCCAGCAGCTCTACTCGGTTTATCAATTCCATCTCATTGAAGTCTGGAGATATCACTTCAATTCCACTTTCACGGATAGCAGTTACCTTGCTACCGTTGGGACTTCCCCACAATCCATGCGCCCAGACAAGCATA
>MDTE01113656.1_pt1 | contig 15616 bp, 5 predicted proteins | sample 811231 | NCBI WGS metagenome assembly MDTE01 (sample SAMN05326651, study PRJNA326480) | marine metagenome | isolation source: seawater | place: Indian Ocean: Red Sea | collected 2010
ACCACCTGGGTGGTGGATAGAATCGCACCACTCCTCATTACCGCCAGAGTCACCGATAGCGACGGGGCTGTCGTGAGCTCGCGAGCTCCCTTCGAAACTGTTGTCACGGATATCAGTCCCGTCATTGTTTCGTTTCCCGAAAGTCAAACGGTGACCCCGGGCACTCGCGTTGCCCTGAGTCCTGAAGTCACAGGACGAGAACCGATGCGTTTTCAGTGGCTGCGAAACGGCCAACGGATCCCAAGAGCCACCGAACTCTCCCTCGTGATTGAAGAATTCAACAATCGACATGCGGGGCACTACCAACTGCTGGTGGAAAACAAGGCGGGCCGGGCCAAGAGCCCCGCGATTACCCTTGATTTGGACGTCCCTCGCGTCATCCCTCGTGACAATTTTGCCGATCGTCAGCTCCTCGCCGGGGAATCGGGGCAGGTCCGTTTCTCTAACCAAGGAGCCACCCGTGAGCCGGGAGAACCGGGTCACGCCGGAAAACGGAGTGGTAGATCGGTCTGGTTTGCCTTTGTGGCGCCCGCTCCGGGCTTGGCCACATTGGAGACCACCGGGGCCAATTTCGACACCTTGCTAGCCGTCTATACCGGCGATTCGCTCGGCAATCTGGACACCATCGCCAGTGACGAGGACGGAGCCGGATTCCTCACGAGTTCGCTGACCTTCAAGGCAGAGTCGGATCAGGAATACATTGTGGTCGTTGACGGATTCAATCAGAGCGAGGGCACGGCTATCCTGACATGGTCGCTGGATCGGACAATCACCGTCGCGATTCCACGTTTTGTCGTCGAACCGGTGGAGACGGTGGCACGATGGGACAGCTCGGTCACGTTTACCGCGAGCACTCCCGCCCCCCGGCCCGATGGGATCGACTTGCAATGGTATTTGAACGGAGCCCCCATCGAAGGAGCAACGGGTCCTCAACTTCGCGTCGATAACATCCGTGCCCGAAACGTCGGTCGCTATTGGGTAGTGGCCACCCTGGGAAATCGTGAGGCACGGAGTCGAGAGGCAACCCTCGCGTTAGCCGCTCGCCGGGCCGTGAACGCCGAAAAAATTACCGAGGTGAAGACCGAGCGGAAGTTCGCCGACATCTTTTTGGCGTTTGCCCAACCCAATGCTCAGGCCGTTCGCACCCGTCGGCGCCCCATTCCGCTCGCCGCCGCCCTCGCCACGGGATTTTCAGGCGCTCAAATCTTTAATACCTTCGGTGCCGTCAAGGAGCTTGGAGAGCCCGATCACTGCGACGTTCCGGGAGGTGCCTCGCAATGGTTCGCCTACCAAGCCCCCATCGACGGCACGGTCGGAATGTCCACCGATGGAAGTGATTTCGACACGGTTCTCGCCGTCTACAAGGCCGACAGCGCCGATTTCACTAGTCTCACGGAAGTGGCCTGTGACAACGACAGTGGCATCGACGGGTCGGATAGTGTCGTCAGTTTTGAAGCAAGTGCCGACACGATCTACTACGTCGTGGTTGATGGCGTGGATGGAGCGACCGGCACCGTTCAAATCGCTTATGCCATGGATCTTCCCCTTGAACTCAATTTGACGGCGGTTTCGGGCGGAAGCTTTGGAGACCAAGCAATTACCGAATTCACCTACACCGTTGCGGCCGCGCCAAACGTGGATTTTGTCATCGAGAGCTCGACCGACATGATTATCTGGACCACCGTCCTGACGGGGCAAGCCAACGAAGAGGGCATCTTCGAGTTTACCGACACTCAGTTCACCTTGGAGACAAAAGAGCGATACTTCCGCGTATTCTACCCCTAATCCAAGAGCGTCTGATTTCAGATCAGATCAGATCAGATCAGGCCGCGCCCAACGGTCACTGCGCGGTCCAGCCGCCGTCAATCGTCAAGGTCGTTCCCGTCATGAAGCTTGAAGACGGCGACGCGAGAAAGATCACCGCACCGTCCAACTCATTCATCTCCCCCCACCGTCCCATCGGGATTTTCGACACAAAGGCTTGGTATTTTTCCGGATCGTCAAGGAGGGGACGATTCATTTCCGTCCCGAACGGGCCGGGACAAATCGCATTGACGGTGACGCCTTGCTGCGCCAACTCAAGGGCTTGAGTCTTGGTAAGCAGCACAATGCCTCCCTTCGTCGCCGTGTAGGGAGGGCGGGCCGCTAAACCAACCAAGCCCATGATGCTAGAAACGTGGATCACCCGTCCCCAACCCTTCTCCACCATGTGGGGAATCACGGCCTGAGCGCAAAGGAAAGGCCCCGTCAAATTGATATCGACCACTCGCTGCCATTCTTCAAGGGGCAACTCGGTGGTCGGAAGTCTCACATTGACCCCCGCGTTGGTGATCAAGATATCCACGCTCCCCAACTCGGCCATCACCTGATCGACAAATCCCTTCACCTGATCGGGTTGAGTGACATCGGCCCGGGCACCCAGGGCCCGGCACCCATGCCGATCTCGCACCGAGGCGGCCGCAGCTTCCACTTCCACCTGGTTCCGGCTATTGATCGCAATATCGGCCCCGACGCTCGCCAACGCATTGGCCATCGCCAGCCCCAACCCTTTGGAGCCCCCGGTGATCATTGCCACCTTTCCATCCAGTCGAAATATTTCTGTGCTCATCAACCTTCCTCTCGGTTAAACGGTTTGCCTCTCAATCTCGCCTGATCCCTCCATCTAATGGGACTCTCTCCTCGCCTCATCAGGATCCTCCGGAGGCGCCAGCGTTCAGCAACTTGAGCGCTTTTCGGGAATTGGAGGTTCGAAGGATGAGAAGCCCGGATTTGGTGTTGGGTCCGGTCGCAAAATAGGCATACTCAATATTCACTTTCCCATCGGCTAGCTTTTCTGAAATCGCCGCCAAGGATCCCGGCCGGTTGCTCAACTCAATCATCAACACTTCTGTCTCGACGACGACAACGTTGTGTTCCTCAAACACCTGCCTCGCCCGCTGCCAGTCACTAGTGATCACCCGGACCACGCAATGATCCACGGTATCGCCAACCGAGAGGGCGTAGAGATTGACCTTCGCATCGGCCAACGCTCGGCACATCCGAGACAACGCACCCGGCTCGTTACTCAAAAACAAGGCTAGCTGCCGGGTAATTTGCATCTGCTTTTGCCGACGTTCGAGGCTTCAGCACTTCACCCTCTGGCCAAATCCCTAAAAGGAGCCTGACGGCGGCACTTCGGGATTATCCTTGGAAAGCTCATGCACGGGCTTGGACGCCGGTTTCGCCGCCGGCGGCTCGGGCACCACCCGCCAAAACCGAGGCAGTACCTCATCCCAATGGTCAAAGATTTCTTTCGCTCGCTTGGATTCCGTGGCATCCAGGTGGTGATAGATCAGGGACTGGAGTGCCTTGATTTCGTCGTTATCATCCAACCGCTCCAGATTCACCATCGCCGCGTTGTAGAGATCCCGGAACCGATCGAATTCATCGTAAACATAGGCAATCCCCCCGCTCATCCCAGCGCCAAAATTGCGCCCCGTCTCGCCCAGAATGACCACCGTGCCTCCGGTCATGTATTCGCAACCATGATCCCCAACGCCCTCGACGACCGCCACCCCTCCGGAGTTCCTGACACAGAACCGTTCGCCCGCCCTTCCCGCCGCAAACAAACGGCCCCCGGTGGCTCCATACATGACGGTATTACCGATAATGATGTTTTTCGACCAATCAAACTTGGAATTCTCAGGGGGACGCACGATGACCTCTCCCCCATTCATTCCTTTGGCCACATAGTCGTTGGCCTCACCATAGAGTTTGATTCGGATGCCCTCTGCCAAGAAAGTGGCCAAACCCTGGCCCGCGCTCCCATGAAGCGTGAGGTCGACCGAAGCCGGAGGCAAACCAGCATCCCCGTAAGTATAGCCGATGTGACCGGACACCTTTGTCCCGATATTCCGGCGGACGTTACTGATGCCGTAGCTCAACGCCACCGTCCCTTTTCCGTTCAGAGCTTTCTTGGCATCAATGATGATCTGATCGTCCAAACAGTTATCCCCAAACCGCTCGTTCCGTTCGCGCGTATGAATTCTCGGGGAAGCCCCGGTGGGATCGACCTGGTAGAGGAGTTTGTCGAGATTCAACATCCCGACCTTCTCCCGGATCGCTTCAGGAAACTCGTCCACGTTCCTCGCTCGAAGCAGGTCCGTCCGCCCGACCAAATCATCAAACCGGCGAACGCCCAGGGTCGCCATCAACTCACGAACTTCTTGCGCCACACCATCGAAGAAGGCCACCACGTTCTCCGGCTTTCCACGGAACTTGAGCCGTAATTCCTCTTTCTGCGTGGCCACACCTACCGGGCAAGTATTGAGGTGACAGACACGGAACATTGCACAGCCCGCAGCGATCAAGGCCGCCGTTCCGAAATTGAATTCTTCAGCACCCAGCAGGGCCGCCATGATGATATCTCGTCCCGTCTTGATTCCCCCATCCGTGCGAAGCACCACACGAGAGCGGAGATCATTGAGCATCAGCGTCTGCTGGGCCTCCGCCACACCAAATTCAAAAGGGACCCCGGTGTGCTTGATCGAGCTCTGGGGCGAAGCACCGGTGCCGCCATCGTGACCACTAATCAGCACGACATCGGCATAGGCTTTTGCCACCCCCGCTGCCACCGTCCCGACGCCGGCACAGGCCACCAACTTGACGCAGACCTTCGCCCGAGGATTCACCTGCTTCAAGTCATAGATCAGCTGCGCCAAATCCTCGATGCTGTAGATATCATGGTGAGGCGGGGGCGAAATCAGCGGCACCCCGGGCGTCGAATGACGCAGCGTGGCAATCATCACCGATACCTTGTGGCCCGGAAGCTGACCCCCTTCCCCCGGCTTGGCACCCTGGGCGACCTTGATTTCGATCTCCTGAGCGCTGGCCAGGTACTCGGGAGTCACCCCGAATCGACCCGAGGCCACTTGCTTGATGGCCGAACAGGGGTTATCCCCGTTTTCTCGAACGTTGTACCGTTCGGCCGCCTCACCTCCCTCGCCTGAATTGGACATGCCCCCGATCCGGTTCATCGCAATCGCCAGACACTCATGCGCCTCGGGGGACAATGCGCCCATGCTCATTCCGGCGGTCGTGAAACGCACCCGAATACTCTCCAGCGGGTCCACCTCCTCCAACGGAACGGGCGTCGTCTCCCTGAAATCAAAGAGATCTCGAATCGAAACCGGGTCCCGTTGGTCGGTGGTCTTCATGTAGTCGAGAAAAGCGTCCCGCTGACCAGAACGGAGAAACTTGTGCAGAGTCTGAACAACCTTCTTGTTGAAGGCGTGGAATTCACCTCGTCCTCCGGGAAGCACTTTGTAGTTCCCTCCCTCATCAAGCGCCGCCTCCTCGGGCGCGCCATAGGCACTCTGGTGGCGCCGAACAGCATCCTCGGCGATCTGTTTGAGCTCGATGCCGCCAATCTGCGAACGTATCCCGAAGAAACAACGGTCCACCACTGCCTCGGACAATCCGATGGCTTCAAAAATCTGGGCGCCGCGATAGCTGCTCATCGTCGAAATCCCCATCTTGGCCATGATCTTGAGCATGCCGTTCTCGATCGAAATCCGATAATTCGCAAGCGCTTTGTCGAGCGTGAGATCGTCATCAAGCTCACCGTCTTCGATCCAATGCCTTACGGTATCAATGGCCACATACGGATTCACGGCGGACGCCCCAAACCCCACCAAGCAGGCAAACTGGTGAACATCCCTCGCTTCGCCGGTTTCACAAACAATCGACGCCTTCAATCGTTTCCCTTCCCGAATCAAATGATGATGAATCGCTCCCACGGCAAGAAGCATCGGGATGGGCACCTGATCGGCATCCATTCCGCGATCGGAAAGAATCATGACCGCCTTGCCGGAGTCGACCGCCTTTGAGGCCTGCTGACAAATCCGATCGAGCGCCGTGTCGAGATCTGTAACCCCCGCGTTGAGACTGAAATGGCAGGCGATTTCCTCCGCCTCGAAATCGTTGCCCGTGCCGGAGCGCAACGTGGCCAACTCATAATCCAAAAGAAAGGGACTATTGATCCGAATCAGACGGGCATGATCTGGACTTTCTTTCAACCACGATCGCCGGTGCCCGACGCTGGTCGCCAACGACATCACCACCCGTTCCCGGATGCTGTCAATGGCGGGATTGGTGACCTGGGCAAACAACTGTTTAAAGTAGGTATACAGCAATTTGGGGCGTTTCGAGAGGATGGCCAACGGCGTATCATCCCCCATCGACCCGATCGCCTCAGCCCCGTTAACGACCATCGGCTTGATAATGACGCTCAGCTCTTCGGTATCCCATCCGAAGGCGATCTGCTGCAAGGTCAAATCGATCAGGTTCACCGGACTGGCCGTCGCCCCCTGAGGTTGAGCATGCTCACCCAAGACAAACATATTCTGGGCGCACCACTCGCCATAGGGCTGCTGGCCGGCAACGCGTTGTTTCACCTCGTCGTTGTCAAGAAATCGGCCTTCCTCCGTATCGACGGCAATAATCTTACCTGGCCCAAGGCGGCCCTTGCTAACGACCTTCGACTCATCAAGACGCACCAACCCCGCCTCGCTCCCCATCACCACCAAGCCATCTTCGTAGATCGTGTAGCGTGCGGGCCGCAATCCGTTGCGATCTAGCGTGGCGCCGACAAATCGGCCATCGTTGAAGACCACCGCCGCAGGCCCATCCCACGGTTCATTGAGGCAGGCATGGTAGAGATAAAAATCCTTCAGTGCTGGATCCATCCCGTTCATTTTCTCCCACGCCTCCGGCATGAGCATCATGGCGCTGTGCAAGACATTCCGCCCACTCAATCGGAGGATTTCCAACGCATTGTCGAGGGCTGCCGAATCCGAACTATCCGGTTGGATGATCTGCCTCAAGTATTCAATGTTCTCCCCCCAAACATCCGAGGTAATCTCTTGCTCACGAGCCCGGGTCCAATTCTTATTTCCTAAGAGAGTGTTGATTTCCCCGTTATGAGCCATCATCCGATAGGGATGGGAAAGTCTCCAGGTTGGGAAGGTATTGGTCGAGTAACGCTGGTGAAACACTACGGATGCCGTCGTGAAGAGGGGACTAGTGAGATCGACGAAAAACTTTGCCAATTGCGGAGCATTGAACAATCCCTTGTAGACGATTGTCTGTGACGAACACGAGGTAATATAGAATTCATCGATCTTCGCTTCCCGAGCCCGAATCCCCGCTAGTTTCCTTACCAGAAACAAACGGCGCTCATATTCCTCGTCATCCCAACCCTTGGAGCGGGCCATGAGCAACTGCTTCATCGCGGGCACGGTGGACAAGGCCTTGTCACCAAGGCAACGCGAATTGGTCGGCACATCCCGCCATCCCAAACAATGAACCCCAAACTGTTCGCAGGCCGCCTCCAAAATCTCCTGACCATGGCTGGCCTGATAGGCGTTGTCCCGAGGGAGAAAGACAAACGCGATCCCCAAATCATGGTCCCGAACCAGCTTCGCGCCGAGGCGATCCGCCTCGAGCCGGAAAAAGTCATGAGGGATCTGAATCAAGACGCCTGCCCCATCACCGGTCTTGGCATCGGCGTCCAATGCCCCACGATGAGCAAGATTACACAAAGCCTGCAAGCCATACTCGAGAATTCGATACTCCTTCTTGCCGCTTTGATTGGCGACAAACCCCACACCACAAGCATCGTGCTCAAAACTCGGATGGTATAACGCGTTGTCTAGTTTCGGATACATACTCAATTGACTCGTCTCAAAAAACCGCCGAAGATTAGCCACGTCTCCTCCGAGCGCAATGGTTTTTCTCTAACTTCGGCATCATCACAGCCCAATACAATGCACTTTATAGGGAGGCGGACCTGTTTCTTCAGGTGCCTACCCTTTTTTCCCGTTTTTCAATTGGGATTGGACAATCTAATCAGATTTCAGAGAAGGAAAAGTCTGAAATCTCGAGCCCCTTCGGCATTCTGTTCATCGAAACGTGTCTTGCGTCGTTTGCAGAATCGAACCCATGCTCTGGCATGGGCCCCCTCTCTTGTGCAACGCATGTCACCCCGGTGCCGGATCCGCCAACTCTGGGGCAAGCAATTGGACCACCGCAGAACGATTCTTGGGCCTTTGAGTCACCTCATTCTCCCTGAGAACCTACCCATGGACAGCAAACCCCATCCAAACCCTGGCACCGCTGTAGACACGGAGGACCCTCATCACCCTTCCACGCAGCCATTCCAGAGAAAGTATCAACTCTATCGCACCTTGACCCTCGTCTGGTGGTTTCCCACTGGTGGCTCGATCCTCATCCTAGCGATCAGCCTCAAGCAAGGCTCCCTTGCTCCCTTGCTGGCTTCGCCTCGACTGGAGGACCTCACCGCCATCGGGCTGCTTCTTTGCCATCTCAGCTGGTGGCTTCGGGCTCGAAGATTTCGTCAGTTGAATGAGAACCGCATTGACGCTAAGTTTGGCCCGTAGTTTAACTCGCGACACTCCAAGTATGCCCATTTACGAATACGCGCTGAAAGAAGGCAGTTGCAAAGTCTGCGGAGGGCAATTCACCCTAAGACGCCCTCTTTCGGCAACACCGCTCACCAACTGCCCCCTGTGCAAGAAGCCGGTGAAGAAGCTGATCTCCAGCTTCAGCTCGCCGATCAAGCTCAAACCGCTTTCGATCTCGGATGCCAAAAATGCGGGATTTACCGTCCTTAAGAAAACCAGCAAGGGCGAATACGAAAAGCAGTAGCGCTCATTGAACCACCAACCGGTAGAATCGTTGCGACCGACCCACTGCCGGATCCATGATTTCTGCCATCCCGCTTTCATTGGAAACCCTTCCAAGGACTTGCCAAGGATCACCCTCGATCGCATCGGCAAACTCCACCCGGTAGGTTCGATCAGCTACCACGGGGAAGCGGAGCTTGACCCCGTCCACCCCATGAGAGATTTCGTGAAATGACACCCCTTGGGCTCCTTGCGCCGGTTCAAACGCCTGTCCCGGAGTTGGCGGTCGTCCCGTCCAATGGGCCGGATCGCTGCCGTAACCAGAGGGACTGATCCGATTGAGGCTGAACATCGCCTCGGCTTCTCTTTGGGGCCAGGGCGGCCGTGGCGAATACCGCACACGATCCTCGACCAGCCACTCCAGCTCACCCTCGGGGCGATGGAGCGATGGAACCCGTGCCAATCGTTCAACGGTGATTTCGTCTCCTTCGTTGGCCAGTCGGCCCGAGAAGGGTCCTACGAGACGAACCCCGTCACCAAGCGAATAAAACTGGAGAAAGGCGCGTTTTCTGGCGTCCACGTCGGGATCAAAGTCCACCAGGATAAGTCGCTCGCCGGACCTCATTTCAAGATCACCCTTGAACTCATAATCGATCCCCCCAGCCAACCGCCAGGTTCGCTCTGGATGGGCCCGAGACGCCAGAACCACCGGTTCGTCACTTCGATTGAGCAGCTCGACAAACTCATCGACGGATGCCAATGAATTCATCTCCCCGGAAGCGCCCGTTGGACGATAATGGATCTCGCTGATCACCACTGGCCCCACCCATGGAGGCGCGTTGAGGTTCCCCTCGCCATCCCCCTCGACCGCATGCCCAGCAAACCCGGGGTGCCCCAATGTCGGCACTCTCAGCCGTTCGATCGACGAGCCACCCCCGTGGACCCACCGACCCACCGACTCGCCCTGCCGGGAGGGAACCCACTCCAGATCGCTCCGCCGTCCCGTCGGAACCCCCTGCAAGTCGACCTCTGCGAGGTAAAGCCATCTGGGACGTTCCCCCAGGATGCTCGTCAAACCGCCTCCGCCCACTCGGGTGACATGACGGTCCTCGAGAACGCTCACACCTTCGGGGTTCACGACAAACCCCGGCGCAATTCGAGCGGACTCAACCCAAGAAGTGGACCATCCCAAAAGCCAGTTTGACAGATCAACGGGTTCCGACGAACGATTCCATATTTCCAGAAGCGCTCCCCCATCTTCTGTAGGTCTGTAGACCCCCTCGGAAAGTTGAACTTCAGGAAGAGCCCAATGATTCACCCTTCCGGGAGATTGCTCCCCCTCGCCAAAGGCCACAACGTCCTCCTTCCCATCGGGAAACCGGCCCATCGACGCCGTCGTCATCTCAGGCGGCGTCACGAGCACCTCATCCAAGAGATCCCGATCCACATCAAAAAGTCGCAGGGTTTCACCGGCGGAATCGAGGCGAAAGGAAAGATGATGCGCCCCCCTCTCCGGATCGCCATCCGCCTCAAAGATAACCCAAGAAAAGGCATCAATGTAACTCAGCGAGGCAATGGGCGGTTTTGACTCTCCGGCAACCGAGGGATCATCCGTCAGCACAAGGCCATTCAATGCCACGGGTTGGTGACTTGAGTTGTACAATTCCACCCAGTCGTCCCCTTGCCCGCGACTGCGCCACTCATTGAACGAAACGGAATCGGCGGATCCCAGGGAAGCGCCCACGGCGTCAACCAACCCTGGGGTCGGCTGGGCCAGAAGTCGCCACTGAGAATCCACAAGGCCAATCGACCGATCCGCGATCTGGGGGCCATATGAGACCTCGTCGAGGATTCTTCCCTGGGGATCGCGCAAGATCACGCGACCGGATTCACCAGACAGGGCCTGCTTGACCCAATACACGTCTCGTCCCCCACGGTTCAGGACTCCCTCTCGATCACACCACAGCACGGTCGCCTCCCCCTGGCCGAGCGTCGAACCGGCAGGGAAACGCCATCGAACCTCGCCGTCGATTTCTACCTCATGACCGGCCAACGGGATCGAGTGATCAGACTCATTCACGAACTCAATCCAATCCGGAGTGCCTTCAACCCCTCCATATCGCTGGCTCTGATTACGTGCCATGATTTCATGAATACTCAGCGTCGACGGTGGAAGCTTGACGTTGGCGACCCCCGGACTCGGATTCCTCTCAAACAACTGAAAACGCCCCGAGGCGTCGGGCAATCGACCGGACGAAGCACCCTCGGGCTGCGCCGAATAATTCACTTCGTCCAGCACTTCGCCGTTCCTCCGATGGAGTGAAACCACCCCACCCTCCCCAGAAAATCGCAGATTCAGCCCAAGGGTTTCGTCCCATCCGATGGCTTCAAAGACCCCATGACTTCCCGGTCCCAAATATCCATTGGGAACCAATGGTTCGGACCTGAAGCCTTGCTGAACCAGGAGGTCTCCGGTGGGGACGGGCTGCAGGGAATCGGTATTGACCAGTTCCACCCAATCGACGCCATCGGATCGAGGATTCGCCAAGAGCTCGTTGATCCGGAGTGATCCTGAATCACCAAGCGGGACCGAACGGTTTCTGTCCCCCGGCGTGGGGTGACCAAGCGTCCACGATCGATCGTCCTTCCGGCTGAGAGAATAGTCTTGTGGCTGGGGCCCGAATTCAACCGCGTCGACCCGGTTTCCCTGTTCATCGACCAACACCATCGCATCGCCGCTTCGATCGAGTCCGAACGGAAACCCTCCTGGATCGGTCCGGTCAGGAGAATGCCACCACACTCGCCGTTCTCCCGGGCCCAGCACCACGTCCATCCCGAAGACCAACTCAAGACCGGACCTCAAATCCCGAAGTCGATACCCGGTCAGCGAGCGACTCCGCTCCCCTCGATTCTCAATCTCAACCCAATCAAGGAAACGGCCATCGGGAGAAGGAACGGCGGCCACGTTTGCCGCCATGACCTCGCTAATGATCAGCGAATGCTCATCAACCACCTCTTCAAAGCGGCCCGGCGACCCTCCCACCTGGGAACTGTGCCACCATTGACTGGGATAGCGCTCGTCGCCAACGGACCTTCTCAATTCGAGACTATGGCCGCCTCCGTCGGCATGAAGGGGCCAAGCCCCTTGATCGCCAAAGCGTACTGCCGAGACCACCTGGCCATCGGGACCCCGGAGCGACAACGCTTCCCCCGCGTTCGACAAGCGTCCCCCAAAGTAACCAACGACGGCTACCTCGGGATAACGGCGTTGGAACGCACCCCGGGCCTGCCCTGATGCGATCACCCATGATTCTCCCGGCGCAATCGACGTCCCCACTGGAAACTCGAAGGAAACACCGCCCAGTCGGTGGCGAGAGAGATCCACCGGAAGAGGGCCAAAGTTGGTCAACTCAACGAATTCAAACTCTTCGCCTACGGGGGGATGATACATGATTTCCGTAAACTTTACCTGATTCGCCTGATCCGCCGGGTAGAAGACCCCGTCTTGGATCGCGCTCCACACGCCGTTGTTCAATGAGCGCGCCCGAATCCGAGTGACCTTGTCGATCCGAATCGCATCAGCGTATTGAAACGCGTTGGGCCCCAAGAGCCCCGTCTGGGCCACGCCCACTTCCAACGTCGCATCGAGGAGAAAATCCGAGCTAGTCAAAGCGGCGTTCAATCCGTGAATGGCCAAGAGGTTCTGTCCGTCGTGGAGCGCTTCAAGATGGTCCGAAACGTTAAAGGCACGAAACGCCACGGCCGAGCTATCGGGATGGTCACCCGAAGCCGATGCGTTCCATGACAGCGAGCTGGGCGCGTTCTCGGAAGCGATTATCTTTCCATTGAGATAGGCCACGAACCCATCATCAAACTTGACCTTCAGGGTCATGAAATCCACATCGGAAAACCGTGCCTTCCGGAATCGGAAGGGGATTCGAACATAAATGGACGTGTTCTTATCCTTCATCACGTCGGCCACGTCAGTTCGAATATGACTCCGGTAAGTCGCGGCGTTATCGTATCCGATTCCGCCACGCCCGTTCGTCCACTGATCCAAATCGTAGTCTTCAATTTGAGTGCGCCACGCCGTACCGAGACTGTCATCCACGGGGACGATCACCCGTCGGGAGAGGCGCTCATGAACCAGCTCGGTCTGATTCTTCGGACGGTCCGGAGGCAGATAGGGATCCGATCCGTCAAGGGTGTAATAAATCTCACCTTCCTGTGATTGAAACTGGACCCCCGCCACCCCAACAGGGCCCGGTCGAACTGTGAAGTCCGGCACGTCATCCTCGAGGAAGAGCCCCTTCTCCGCAAGATCGTCCAATACCACGCCGCGACGCTGCCTTGCCCAGGTCGTGCCGATTCGTCGCGACATGTTTCGCAGCACTCGGGACATCTCGCTCCGTAGTTCCTCAAACCGGTGCCTCACGTGATCCTCCGTCAGTGCCCCCTCGCCGTAAAAGTGGAGGAAGGCCCGGTCGGCGAAACGAGTCCTAAAGGCAGGGCTCTTGATCAGAAACCGATAGAATCGGGCAATATCAGGGTCGCCTGCTAATTCTTGGTTCAGCGTGTTTCGATTGACCGTCCCCCCGACGTTAAAAAACGCCCACTCGGCATCCCAAACATAAAAACGCCACCGAGCCCCGGGCACCCGCTCCCGGGCAGCCCGCCAGTTATTGTGAGGCCAATCGCGCGTCCCCACGTAGATGTTCAACATCAGATAGTCGATGAAGTTATCGATATCCAACACCTCGGTCGCGGCTTGATAGTTCGCCGGAACCGACAGATCCCGTCGGAGCACCGATTTCAGTCGATTCCACTCAACCGTCGTTCCCTCCCGCACCTCCCCGAACTGGGCGATGATGTCGTAGTCCCCATTTCCGCCTTCCCAACCATCGAGAAAATCTTCGTCGATTCGTTCGGTAGGATTGTAGTATCCCTCGTAGGCCCCGTTGACATAAAGATTCACCAGCGTTCCCTGACTCGATACCTGCCCCATGTCGGCGGAGAGTCGCCGGACCAACTCATCCACAATGAATGGATTGGTATGGTCGTTCATTCCCGCCCGGAGAACGATTTGCTTGAATTCCGATACCGGAGAGCGCGGTATCAGTGGGTAGGTCAGCGCTCGTTGCCCATAATCACCCCGAAAATAGAGGCGAAAGGAAAACTTTCCGGCCGGAGGGCCCGAGCGGTGGTTGTAGCGCTGCCGGATGTAATTGCCGCCTTGAATTCGCAACCCACAGTCAATCTGGAATCCCGTCTCGCCATCAGGAAGGAAATATTCAACTGAGACCGGACGCTCCCAGGCTCTTCCCCGCTTAGTGGTGTTGCGGGGCCTGGTTTCCATGATGCCCCGCCGACCAAATAGATTCTCTCGTTCGGTGACCAGGGACAGGATCGGTAGCGATCGTCGCGTCGAGGACAACCGATACAGGTAGGAATGGGTCACCGTTTCCGAGGGAAGGTGCCCTTCCTTGAAGACGGCCGCCCTCACCACCTGGCGGCGACTGATCTGAATCGGATCCCGATAAACCTCTCCGTTCTCCCGGGTTGGCTCAGAGTAATCTCGGGTATATCGAATCTCAGCGCCTTCCACTGAACTCGATAGAATCAGGTCAAAGGGTCGATCGTAGTATCCCCGCTGGGCACTGAATCGCGGGCCCGGCAAAATCCCCGACACGGTCTCGCCCTCATTCGCTTCTCCCGGGCTTGGAAAGGCAAAGTAGCCTAGCGCCGAATCGGCTTGTCTTCCATAGGAATGATCATTTCGCTGAGACGGATAGGACGCGCCGAGCTGATCGACCAATTGGCGCGGAAGCTCGGGGCTGAAGAGCCCCAGGAATTCCCCCGCTCGGCTCAGTCGGAAATTCGTATGCGGCTCGCCATCCACACCACCAGGACGATCTTTGGCAGAAGCGAAAACAATCCTGTATTCACCGGGCTGGATGACGAAATCCCCAAACACCCATTTTCCAGGGAGACCCTCGTCATCTGACAAAGACCACCCTTTGAGATTAACCGCACGATCGAGGGAATTGAACAACTCGATCCAGTCGGAGCGTTCTCGATCCTCATCCTCCAGACCGGTTTGATTCGCGGCCATGATCTCGGAAAGGATCACGCCATGATAGCGGGTCCCTGATTCAACCGGATAATCCCACCCATAAACCTGCACCGTGTTGGGTTCGGCGGCATGATCCTGGATTTGATGATCATCCGCCCATCGGATGGGTTGATCGCCCGTGGTTCGAGGTTCAAAGGTAAATCGATAAGGGCCGGCCCCCACACCCTGAACCGCTTGAGCCGGTCGTCCCCCCACCAAGAGATCATGCGCATCCACTCCCACGACAGGTTCGGAAAAGGTGATGTCAACCCCACTCAACCCAGCCAAGGCCTGGGCCGGAGGCGGATGAATCTGCGTGATGAACGGCGCCTCCAAATCGATTAGCTGGTAGCGCCGGATTTCACCCGGCGAGTGCCAGTCAAAGGGGTTGGGCGGCGTTGCCAAGTCCTCAATGTTGGCGTCCATCTCCCACGCCAAAGTCAGTGGCCCCGGGTTCGGAGGGGAAAAAACAAACTCATACTCATTTCCCCGTGCCCGCAGGCGAATCGCGGGTTGACCATTCAAGGCGAGATCTGAGGCATCAACGCCGTGAACCGGCTCGGAAAACGTCACCGTCACCCGGTCGAGCGCCCCCACATTCCCCGGGGGCGGCTCCACCCGAACCACGCTGGGAGCGACCCGGTCGGGCCCTCGCGACACCAACTCCGGATGCAGCATGAAATCAGAGCTCGAGAGATTGGTGTTGAAGCCCTGAATCGCGATGACGTTCCGGCCTTCCCGCAAGTGCGTCGTGGCCTTCTCGAGTAGAAACGTCTCCGGTGTTCCCGATTCATGATTCTCCGGGGCGAACTGATCAAAG